>Ga0006562J51391_1035822_pt1 | contig 35489 bp, 37 predicted proteins | sample Ararhi6_input_d2_FD_51391 | JGI IMG/M metagenome (IMG submission 51391) | reverse complement strand
GACGAGGTCGCCGCCGCCGCAGCCGAGGTCCAGGACGCGCGCCGGGCGGCCGAGCCCGGCCAGGTGCGGCCGGAGCGCCGAGCGATAGACGCGGCCCCAGCCGGAGACGAGCCGGTTCACGACGGCGAACCGGTGCAGCGTCGCGGCGAGCCGCTCGGGATCGCAGTCCGGGTCGTCCATGAGCTCGCGGAGCGCCTCGTCCCGCGTGGCGAGGCTCACGCGCGCTCCGCCGTACGCCGTGTGAGGAGGGCCGACTCGACGGTGAGACCGGGGCCGAAGGCGAGCGCCGCGATCCGCTGATCCGGCGCAGCCCCCGCGTCCCCGTCCCCGCCGGCGGCCCCCTCGAGGAGACGGCGGAGGATGAAGAGGATCGTGGCGCTGGACATGTTGCCGTAGTCGCGGAGCACCTCCCGGGAGAGGGTGAGGGCGTCCGGCGCGAGCGCGAGGCCGGTCTCCACGCGGTCCAGGACGCTGCGCCCGCCCGGATGGACGGCCCACGCGTCGACCGTCTCGTCGCCGAGGAACCGGTCGACCGCGCCCCGGATCTCCCGGCCCACGATGCGGGGGACCTCGGCGGAGAGGACCATCTCGAACCCGGCGTCGCCGACCGTCCACACCATGTCCGTCTCGCCCTCGTCGGTGAGGGCGGTGCCGAACCGCTCCAGCTCCAGCCAGTGCGCGCCGCGCAGCGAGGTGACGGCGGTCACGACGGCGGCGGCGGCGCCGTCGGCGAAGACGGAGGACGCGACGATCTGCTGCGGGTCCGCGGAGGAGCGGAAGTGCAGCGTGCACAGCTCGGCGCACACCACGAGGACGACGGCGTCCGGCTGGGCGGCGCAGATGCGCGCGGCCGTGCGGAGCGCGGGGATGCCCGCCGCGCAGCCGACGAAGCCGAGGTGATAGCGCTCCACGGTCGTCGGCAGGCCGAGGTCGCGGACGAGCCGGTAGTCGGGACCGGGGGCCACGAGGCCCGTGCAGGACACCGTGACGACGTGCGTGACCTGCGCCGGGTCTACGGCGGCGGAGGCCAGCGCCGATCGCGCCGCACCCGCGAACAGGTCCGGGGCGTGCCGGATGAACTCGGTGTTGCGAGCCCCCGTGCTCGGTCGCAGCAGCGTCCCCGCGGCATCCACGACGGCCATCGCCGTGTCGTCATCGGGTGCCTCGCCGGAGAGGCCGGCCAGCACGGTGTGGCGGTGCTCGATCGCCGCTGCATCGAAGGCGGCATGGATGAGCCGTTGCGTGCGACGGTCGAGGCCGGGCTGCGCGGCGAAGAGGTCGCGCACCTGCCCCTGCGTCAGCCGCGTGGAGGGGACCGCGGTGCCGATGGACAGGACGCTCGTGGTCATGGTCCACCCTAACCAGCTCCGGATGCCGCAGGGCCGGGGGTGGTGCCCCGGTTCCCGGCCGTCTACAGTGCAGTGCCGGGCCGTCAGTCGCCCGGCGTCGGCAGCTCCCGCATCCGCCAGAACGGGCCGGTGATGACGAAGAGCGCGGATGCCAGGGCGCCCGCCGCGGCGATCCACATCGTCGTGGGGACGCCGAGCCACGTGCCCAGCGCGCCGGCGAGGAGCGCCGCGATCGGCATGACGCCCCACACGCAGAACCGGATCGACGCGTTCATCCGGCCGAGCAGCCGGGGCGGCGTGATCCGCTGGCGGAAGGTGACCTGCGTGATGTTGTAGAGCAGGACGCTGAAGGTTCCGAGGAAGCTCTGCACGAGCAGCAGCGGGAAGGCGATCGCGGGGACGGCGACGGCGGCCGGGAGCAGCAGGGCGATGAGCGAGAAGACGATGGCGCTGGCCGGGATGGTGCGCGCCTCCCCGAGGCGGCGGAGGATGCGGGGCGTGACGAGGGCGCCGACGAAGCCGCCGACCGCGCCCACGGCGAAGATGACCCCCATCTGGGCCGGCGAGAGGCCGAGCGTGCGCAGCAGGAAGATCGGCAGCAGCGTGAAGGTGATCGTGCTGAAGAAGTTCGACACCCCGGTCGTTCCCACGATCCGTCGCAGGTGCACGTTGCCGAACACCCAGCGCAGGCCCTCGCGGATCGAGGCGACGAGCGGATCGTGGTCGTGCCGCGCGGCGACCAGCTCGGAGTCGCGGGTGCGCAGCAGCGCACCGGCGGACAGCAGGTAGGTGACGGCGGTGACGAGCACCGCGAAGGGGGCCGTGATCACCCCGATGAGCCACCCGCCGGCCGCGGGACCGGCGATGCCGGCGAGCTGGGCGGTGGACTCGAGCTTGCCGTTCGCCTCGGCGATGTGGTCCGCGGGGACCAGTGAGGGCACGACGCTCTGGTAGGAGACGTCGAAGAAGACGGTCGCGACGCCCATGACGAGGGCGACGAGGACCATGTGCCAGATCTGCAGCAGACCCGCCCACCACAGCAGGGGCAGCGCCGCGAGGGCGACGGCGCGGATGACGTCGGCGACGATCATGACGTGGCGCTTGCGGAGCCGGTCGATCCACGCTCCGGCGGGCAGTCCGACGAGCAGGAACGCGGCCGTTCCGGCGGCTCCCAGCAGGCCGACGTCGAACTCCGTGGCCTGGAGCAGCAGCACGGCGAGGACGGGGAGGGCGAGTTCGGTGATCTGCGCCCCGAACTGGCTCAGCGCCTGACCGCTCCACATCGTGAGGAAGTTGCCGTCGCGCCACAGCGAGCGGTGCGGGGTCGGCGCCGCCTCCGACTCGACTGGTTGGGACATGTCGATCAGTCTGCGCCGACCTGTTGGGTTCTGTCAATCACCCCGCTACGCTCGCATCATGACGCACGAGGCGAACGGCTCCGACAAGGCGGCGCTCGCGCTCGCCCGGGCGTTGAGCTCGCCGCTGCGGCTGCGCGTGCTGCGCCTGTGCGCATTCGACGCCCGCACCAACAAGGAGCTCGCGGAACTGCTCGAGGTCAACCCCGGCACGATGCTCCACCACGTCCGCACCCTCGTCGACACCGGGCTGCTGGCCGCCGAGCCGGCGCGCACCGGCACCCGCGGCGCGCGCGAGGTGCCGTACCGGGCGACGGGGCGGTCATGGCATGCCCCGCACGGGCCGAACTTCTCCGTCATCCTGCTCGAGACGATGCGGCAGCAGCTGCAGGAGGTCGACCCGCAGCTCGTCGAGACGAGCTGGCTGGGGCTCCGGCTGAACGCCGAGCATCTCGACGAACTGCAGAAGCGGCTCTACGGCCTGCTGCAGGAGTTCAAAGAACGGGGCCCGGATGCCGGCGGCGACTCGTACTCGCTCGTGACCGTCCTGCACCCGGACCGCAACCCGCCGGCCGAGCGGCCGGCAGGCTGAGCGGCGCTCACGCCCCGACGAGCGAGTCCTTGACGCTGCGGCGCGTGCGCGGGGCGAGCTCGCGCTCGCGCAGCGGCTCGGGCGCGGCCGATACGTCGCCGAGGGTGCCGACGGCCATGACGGTCAGCGGCGTGACACCTGCATCGAGAGCGAACGTCGCTCCGACGGCGGCGCGGTCGAAGCCGCCCATCTGGTGGGTGTGGAGGCCGGAGGCGTGCGCCTGCACCGTGAAGTGCGCGGCGGCCTGGCCGGTGTCGTAGGTCGCGAAGTGCTGCGGCTCGCCGTCGATCTCGGTCGTCGCGGCGAAGACGACGAGCGCGGCGGCGTCCGCGGCCCACGCCTGGTTGAAGCCCGTGAGGGCGGCGACGACGGCGGCGTGCGCCTCGGTGCCGCGCCGGGCGACGATGAAGCGCCACGGCTGCGTGTTGTTCGCGGACGGGGCCCAGCGGGCCGCCTCGAGCGCGCTCGCGAGGGCGGCCTCGTCCAGCGGTGCGGCCGGGTCGAAGATGCGGGTGCTCCAGCGCTCCGCGAGGACATCGAGGATGGGGGTGTCGGTGGCGGCCGTGCGGTCGAGCGTGAGGCTCATGTCGTCTCCTGGTGGTGCGGGGGAGGGACATCGTCGGCCCGTGATCACTTCGATTCAATTGTATGCAATACGGCTTTGTTCCCGCTGTGAGCGCCGGGGGCAATAGCGTGGGCGCATGACGATCGCGACGGCCGACCTCTTCGACGAGCGCGGTGAGGCGCTCGACTCGCTCGCCCTGCAGCTGCACGACCTCGGCGGGCACGTGGCGTTCGACGGCGCCATCCGCACGGTCCGCTGCCATCGCGACAACGCGCTGGTCAAGGAGATCCTGGCGACGCCGGGCGACGGGGCGGTGCTCGTCGTCGACGGCGGGGGTTCGCTGGAGTCCGCACTCGTCGGCGACCTCATCGCGGCATCCGCTGTCCGCAACGGCTGGGCCGGGATCATCGTGCACGGCGCCGTCCGCGACCGCGCCGCTCTCGCGACCCTGCCGCTCGGCGTCAAGGCGCTCGGCTCGAACCCGCGGAAGAGCGCGAAGGACGGCCGCGGCGAGGTCGACGTCACGGTGGCGATCGCCGGGGTGTCCTTCCGGCCGGGGGCGCACGTGTGGGCCGACGCCGACGGCATCCTCGTCGAGCGCTGAGGGCCTTCCCTCGCGGCGCGGGGCGGTCGATACTGTCCTCGACACCGCCTGGATCAGCCCGAGGAGCATCATGATCCGTTCCGCCGCGTCGTTCGCCGGATTCTCGGTGGACGACATCCCCGCCGCCGAGGCGTTCTACCGTGACGTGCTGGGCCTGCAGGTCGAGACCAATGGCATGGGGATCCTCGAGATCACGATGCCGGGGGGATGGCGCGCGATCGCCTATCCGAAGGCCGACCATGTGCCGGCGAGCTTCACCATCCTGAACCTGCTCGTCGACGACATCGACGCCGCCGTCGATCAACTGAACGCGCAGGGCGTCGCGACGAAGATCTACGACGACCCCGACTTCGGCACCGACGAGCGCGGCATCGCCCGCGGCAACGGCGGACCCGACATCGCCTGGTTCCGCGATCCCGCCGGGAACGTCCTCTCCGTGCTCGTGGATGCCGGGTAGGCCGATCAGGCCTTGAGGGCGTCGGCGAGCGAGACGCGGGCGCCCATCCGCAGCAGCGAGTTCTCGTAGATCTTCGCGCCCACGAGGATCGCCGCGACGCACGTGGCCAGCAGCACCGCCAGCGAGAGAAGCGGCTCCCACCACAGCGCCTCGCCGAGGAAGACCCGCACCGGCATGCCGACGGGGGCCGAGAACGGCACGTACGACATGACCGTCAGGACGACCGGGTTGTCGTTGAAGAACACCACGAGGAAGTACGGCGCCATCACGAGGAAGGTCAGGGGCGTCGTCGTCGACCCGATGTCCTCCTGGCGCGACACCATCGCCGCGGCGGCCGCGAACAGCGACGCCAGCAGGATGAAGCCGAACAGGAAGAACACCGCGAACCACACCAGCGGCGCGCCGAGGCCGCCGAGCAGGGCGCTCTGCCCCGTGACGGTGAGGCCCACGACCGTGATGGCCGCGAGGCCGATCACCTGCCCCATCGCGAGGATCGTGTTGCCGATGACCTTTCCGGCCAGGAGCGCGCGGGTCGGGATGGCCGAGATGAGCAGTTCGACGACGCGGGTCTGCTTCTCCTCCACGACGCTCTGCGCGATCGTCGAGCCGAAGGTGAGGGCGGCCATGAAGAAGATCAGACCGAACCCGAGCGAGACGAAGTAGCGGAGGATCTCATCCGTGCCGCCGGTCGTCAGCAGTTCGATCTCGGGGGACACGCTGAGCAGCGACGTGAGGGCGGATGGCGCCGACTCGTCGGCCACGATCGTGTACCCGAACGGCTCGGCGCCGCCCGGGACGAGGGCCGCGTCGACGTCGCCGGAGCGCACCAGGTCGCGCGCCTCGTCGGCCGAGCCGACCTCGGTGACCTCGACGGCATCCTTCCCGCCGTCCAGCGCCGACGCGGTCTCCGAGGTCACCGCGACGGGGATGCGGTTCTCCGCCTGCGCGGCGAACCCGCCCCAGAGGACGCCCGCGAGGGCGATGGCGAAGAGGATGGCGGTCGAGATGACGAACGCCTTGCTGCGCAGCTTGGAGCCGACCTCGCGCTCGGTGACGAGCCACACGCTCTGTGCGAACGAGGGGGCGACGGCGGGGGTGGTCACTGGATGACCTCCTTGAAGATCTGGGCGAGGGAGGGATGCCGGGGGGAGAAGCTCGCGACGTCGCCGGACTCCACCGCGCGGCGGAGGACCCGCTGCGCCGTCTCGTCGCTGTCCGCGTCGAACAGGGCGTAGCCGCCGTCGAACTCGAGCACATCGACGCCGGGCTCGGACCGCAGCCATCCGGCGTCGCCGCCGGAGATCAGCTCGAACCGCCGCAGCGCGTGCTGCGCGCGGAGCTCGCTGCGGCTGCCGGCGGCGCGGATCGTGCCCCCGGCGACGATCACGAGGTCGTCGCACAGGCGCTCGACGACGTCGAGCTGGTGCGAGGAGAACAGCACGGCGGCGCCCGCCGCGGCGCGGGCCTGGAGCACGGCGGCGACGACGTCGACGGCGAGGGGGTCCAGCCCGGAGAACGGCTCGTCGAGGATCAGCACCTGCGGGTCGTGCACGAGCGCCGCGGCGATCTGCGCGCGCTGCTGGTTGCCGAGCGAGAGGGTCTCGACGTTGTCGCCGAGGCGCTCGCCGAGCCCCAGCTCCTCGAGGAGGGCCGTGGCACGCGTCGTGGCATCCGCCTTGCTGAAGCCGTGGAGCCGGGCGAGGTAGACGACGTGCTCCAGGACCCGCATCTTGGGGTACAGGCCGCGCTCCTCCGGCATGTAGCCGAACCGGCGCCGGTCGGCGGCCGTCACGGGGCTGCCGCCGAGGGTCACGGTGCCGGCATCGCGGGAGAGGACGCCCAGGATGATGCGCATCGTCGTGGTCTTTCCCGCTCCGTTACCGCCGACGAAGCCCGTCAGGCGGCCCTCGGTCACGGTGAACCCGACGTCGTCGAGCACCCGGCGCGCGCCGTAGCTCTTGGTGATCCCGCTCAGTTCGAGCATCGTGCCTCCTCGGTCATCGTGCCTCCGACGCTACGGAGCCGCGGGACGCGCCGCCTCCCCCCTGCGGGGGATTCGGCCGCGGTACTTCATGCGCTGGAATAGATGTTCGCGGCGGACGGTTGGACCAGGGGTCACGGCGCGGATCGACGCGCACCCCGTCTCCCTTGGAGGAATCACACTCATGACCGACCGGACCATCGGCTACATCGTCGGCAGCCTCTCGTCGACCTCGATCAACCGCCGCCTCGCGAAGGCGCTGGAACGCCTCGCCCCCGCCGGGACGACGCTCGTGGAGATCCCGATCGCCGGCCTCCCGTTCTACTCGATGGACCTCGAGGCGGACTTCCCGCAGGCCGCGCGCGACTTCAAGGACGCGATCGCCGGCGTCGACGGCGTCATCATCGTGACCCCCGAGTACAGCCGCTCGATTCCCGGCGTCCTGAAGAACGCGCTGGACTGGTCCGCGCGCCCGTACGGCCAGGCGTCCTTCGACGGCAAGCCGACCGCCGTCATCGGCACCTCGGGCGGCGGCATCGCGACGGCGGCCGCGCAGCAGCACCTCAAGGCGATTCTCAGCCACCTCAACGCACCGACGCTCGGCCAGCCCGAGGGCTACGTCCAGTCCCTCCCCGGCCTGTTCACCGAGGACGGCGAGGTCACGAACGACGAGACCGCCGCGTTCCTCGTCGCGTACCTCGACGCGTTCGGCGCCCTGATCGAGCGCTACGCGCGGGTCTCCGTCGCGGCCTGATCCGCGACTCCTGCGACGCCCTCGGGTTCGGGGGTGGTTTCTCAGGGTCCCTTGCAGCACCTCATGACCTCTGCGGTTGTCAGTAGGTCAGGCAGACGCTCGGCTGGAATCCCAGCCGAGCGTTTTGCGTGGTCGGCGCCCGGACGGGGGACGCAGCGGGTGGCGCCGCGGCGATCTGCAGGATGCCGTGTGGCTCATGGGGCGCGTGGGCCCCATGCGCCCCATCCGTCACGCCCGGTCCTGCAGTTCGCTGCGCGGGCCGCGGTGTCGGTGATCGTGGCCGGGAGACTCGCTGCGGTCCCGCCGGAGGTCAGGTGAGGCCGTGCCGGTGCGCCCAGACGACCGCGGCCACGCGGTCGCGGACCCCGAGCTTCTGCAGGACGTTCGACACGTGCGTCTTCACCGTCGCCTCGCCGATGAACAGGCGTTCGCCGATCTCGGCGTTGCTGAGCGCCTGCGCGACGAGGCGCAGCACCTCCCGCTCGCGCTCGGTGAGATCGACGTGCAGCGTGGCCGGCGCGGCCGGGACCTCCGCCGGCCGGGGCGCGAAGCGCTCGATGACGCGGCGGGTCACCGCCGGTGCGAGCAGGGCATCGCCGGCGGCCGCGACCCGGACCGCGGCGGTGAGCTCCTCCGGCCCCGCGTTCTTCAGCAGGAAGCCGCTCGCCCCGGCATCCAATGCCTGGAAGAGGTAGTCGTCGCGGTCGAACGTCGTGACGACGACGACGGCTGCCCGGCTGCCGAGGACGTCGACGATCCGCCGGGTCGCCTCGAGGCCGTCCATGCCGGGCATCTGCACGTCCATGCAGACGACGTCCGGTTGCAGGGCGGATGCCGCAGCCACGGCGGCCGCGCCGTCTGCCGCCTCACCCACGATCTCGATGTCGCCCGCCGCCTCGAGGATCATCCGGAAGCCCGCGCGCATGACGGCGTGGTCATCGACGAGGAGCACGCGGATCACGCGGGCACCGCCGCGGCGGCGGGCACACGCGCCCGCACGACGAAGCCGCCGCGCGCGCGCGGCCCCGCCTCGAACGTGCCGCCGGACGCGACGGCGCGCTCGCGCATCCCGACGAGACCGAGACCCGGCCGCGTGCCCGGCGTGACGCGGCCGCTGTTGGCGATCTCGAGCTCGATGGCGCCTTCGTCGTAGCGGAGCCGCACATCTGCGACGGCATCCGGGCCGCCGTGCCGGCGCGCGTTCGTCAGGGCCTCCTGGGCGATGCGGTAGAGGTTCACCTGGACGAGTTCGGACGCCTCGACGGGTTCGCCTACGACGGTCAGCGTCGTCGGCAGCCCGTTCTCGCACGCATGCGCGATGAGCTCCCCCAGGGCGTCCAGGTGCAGGGTGGAGGCGCCCGGCCCGTCGGCGTCGGGGGTCCGCAGCGTCTCGAGCAGATGGCGCAGCTCGTCGAGTGCATCGCGGGCCGATGCCTCGATGGCCGCGAGCGCGGTTCGCGCACCGGCCGGATCTCGATCGAGCACGGCGCGCGCCGCGCCGGCCTGCACGCCCATCGCCGAGACGTGGTGGGCCACGACGTCGTGCAGTTCGCGCGCAATGCGCACGCGATCCAGCGCGACGGCCTGCGCCGCGGTGAGCTCCCGCTCCCGTTCGAGGTCGGCGGTGCGCTCCTCCAGCGCCGTCCGCGCCAGCCGCTGGGCGTACGCGCGCTCGCCGAAGAAGTATGCGCCGCCGAAGAACGCCGCGTTGACGAGGAACTGCATGAGGATGAAGGCCGCGAACGGCGAGAAGAGACCCGCCCGGGAGAGTCCGTCCTCGGCGCCGTCGCCGACCGCCGACTGGAACGTCGTCACGATGAGCCACACGAACATGCCCACGATCACGAGCAGGCGCACCGTCGTGGCGCGCCGCCGGTCCGCCGCCCACGCACCCACCGTATACATCGCGATGAAGAGGGCGATGTTGCCGACGTAGATCTCCGGGATCCGGAACGAGACGCCGACGAAGAACGCGATCGCGACGCCGACGAGGACGAGTTCTGGATGCCGGCGGCGCACCGCGAGCGGCACCGTCAGCCCCAGCGCGTAGACGACGCCCCAGCCGAGCGGCGGCCCATCGTCGCCGTAGACGCCGGCGACCTGGCCGAGGCCGGTGCTGAGGATGCCGGCGACGAGCATGAGCCCGGCGAGCCAGAGGTCGCCGGGGATCAGGCGGGAGCGGGGCGAAGGCGGAGCCGTCATCCCTCCAACGTAGGGCGGAGGCCGCGGCGTGACATCCGCCGAGCGGGGGAGATCGCGCACCATTCACTTGCTCTTGACAAGCAAGCTTGTTATTTGCAAGTATCCCATCAGTCCCGTCACAGACGCCGGGGCCCATCCTCTGGAGGACGCGATGACCGACATCTTCGTCAACCTGCCGACCGCCGACCTCGAGCGCAGCAAGGCGTTCTACATGGCCCTCGGCTGCGAACTCAACCCGCTCTTCACCGACGAGAACGCCGCGTGTGTCGTGTGGGACGAGAACATCTACTTCATGGTGCTGACGCGCGAGTTCTTCGCGACGTTCACCGACAAGGAGGTGGCCGACCCACGGACGACCGCGCAGGCGCTCACCGGGCTGAGCCGACCGTCGCGCGAAGAGGTCGACGCCGTGCTGGCCGCCGGCATCGCGGCGGGCGGGGTGGAGCCGCGCCCCGCGCAGGACTACGGCTTTATGTACTCCCGCGACCTGGAAGACCCGGACGGCAACGTCCTGGAGTTCCTCTACATGGATCCGCAGGCCGCCACGCAGGGGCCCGAGGCGTACCTGGCGGAGCAGGCACAGCAGTAGTGGCGTCCCGGAGCTATGGCCAGTACTGCGGCGTCACGACGGCCGTCGAGCTGATCGGGGAGCGTTGGGCGCTGCTCATCGTCCGCGATCTGCTCGTCGGGCCGCGCCGCTACACCGATCTCAAGCAGGGGCTGCCGCGCATTCCCACGAACATCCTCTCGACGCGGCTCAAGGAGCTGCAAGAGGGTGGGGTCGTCCGCCGGGTGCCGCTGATGAACTGCGGCCTCGTCTATGAGCTGACCGACTACGGGCGCGAGCTCGAGCCCATCATGCTCGCTCTCGGGCGCTGGGGCTTCCAGGCGATGGGCGACCCCGGCCCGGGCGACGTCGTGACGGCGGACTCGCTCACGATGGCGCTCCGGACTGCTTTCCAGGCGGATGCCGCCGCGACCATGCCCGCGACGGCATACGACGTCCACGTGGGCGCCGTCGCACTCCGCGCCGACGTGTCGCGGCACGACCTGCGGGTCGCGCAGCTCGCACCGCCGGCCCCGCCGGTCGGTGGGCGCCCGCCGGAGGGCGAGGCCGACATCGTGTTCGCCGCCGATCCCGGCATCCGTCACATCATCTCCGGCGCGCTCACGCCGGCCCAGGCGGTCGACGAAGGAGTGGTGCGTGTCGTCTCCGGCGACGAGAATCTGCTCGAGCGATTCGCCGCGACCTTCCACATCGGAGGCACCTCATGACCGGACGCATCGTCATCGACATCTTCATGACCCTCGACGGCGTCGCGCAGGCGCCCGGCGCCCCTGACGAGGATCCCAGTGGCGGATTCCCCTACGGCGGCTGGCAGGCGCCGTTCGCCGACCGCGCCAGCGGGGAACAGATCATCGAAGGCATCACGCGCATCGACGCGCTCCTCCTCGGTCGCCGCACGTACGACATCTTCGCGGCGTACTGGCCGCGCCACGCGGGACAGGCCTCGGTCATCGCGGACGTCCTCAACGGTGTGCCGAAGTACGTCGCGTCGCGCGGCACGCCGACTCTGGACTGGGCGGAATCCACGCTTCTCGGCCCCGACCTCGCCTCCGAGATCGCGGCGCTGCGCGCACGGTACGCCGAGACGCACGTCATCGGGAGCATCGACTTCGCGCACAGCCTGCTCGACGCCGGGCTCTTCGACGAGCTGAACCTGTGGGTGTACCCGCTCGTCCTCGGACGGGGGAAGAAGGTGTTCCCGGAGGGCGCCGTGCCCGCGACACTGCGCCTCGTCGAGCCGCCGTTCGGCTCGGGGACGGGGGCCGTGCGGCTGCGCTACGCCCCGGCCGGACCTGTCGCCACCGGCGTCATGGGGCCCGAGGACCGGGAAGTCTGAGCCGCGCCGCGCCGCGCCGCGCCGCAGCGCAGCGGGGTGCGGCGATTCGCCGGCCCTGAATGACCGCGCGGGCCGACGCTTCGCGACAGGTGAGCGGGGGTGCCGGGCGGGCTGCGGGTTTCACCGGTCCCGAATGACCGGGCGGGGCGGCGTGTTGCGACAGGTGAGCGGATGCCGCGCCGCGGCGCGGCGGGGCGCGTCAGCCGAAGATCATCGGGACGTCGTCGTCATCGGCGGGGCCGGTGAGGTCGAGGTCTACCACGACGGGCACGTGGTCGCTGGGGCCGTCGCCCTTCCGCTCGTTGCGGTGGATCGCGGCGCCCGCCACCGCGTTCGCGAACGCGTGCGAGCCCAGGATGAAGTCGATCCGCAGCCCCTGATTGCGGGGGAAGCGGAGCTGCTTGTAGTCCCAGTAGGTGTAGCCCTCCGGCACGAGCGGACGCACGGTGTCGGCCAGGCCCGCATCCAGCAGGGCTTGGAACGCGGCGCGCTCCGGCGGGGACACATGGGTCGTGACACCTTCGACGACCGTCGGGTCGCCGTTGTCGGCGTCGGTCGGCGCGATGTTGAAGTCGCCGGTGAGGGCCAGCGCCAGGTCGGGCTGCGCGGCGAGGGTCTCCTGCGTGTAGCCGCGCAGGGCCTCGAGCCAGTCGAGCTTGTAGAGGTAGTGCGGGTCATCGAGCGACCGCCCGTTCGGGACGTACAGGCTCCATACCCGCACGCCACCGACCGTCGCACCCATCGCGCGCGCCTCCTGCGCCGCGCCCGGGCCGTTGTGGCCCTTTTCGAATCCCGGCATCCCGGGGAACGCCGTCACGACGTCCTCGAGCGGCTCGCGACTCGCGATCGCGACGCCGTTCCACTGGCTGAGCCCGTGCGCCTCGACGGTGTACCCGGCCGCCTCGAACTCGGCGTACGGGAACTGCTCGGGCTTGCACTTGATCTCCTGCATCGCGAGCACATCGACGTCCTCGCGGACGGCGAAGTCGACGATCCGCCCGACACGGGCACGGATCGAGTTGACGTTCCAGGTGGCAAGCCGCATGGCATCCAGCCTATTCACCGGCGGCGACAGCAGCCGACGCGCAAGGCCTCACAGGACGCGGAGGATGTCCTCGACCCGCTCCTTCGCGTCGCCGAACAGCATCTGCGTGTTCTCGCGCCAGAACAGGGGGTTCGCGACGCCGGCGTAGCCGGATGCCATCGACCGCTTGAAGACGATGACGTGCTCGGCCTCCCACACGCGTAGCACCGGCATCCCGGCGATGGGGCTGCCCGGGTCCTCCGCCGCGGCGGGGTTGACGGTGTCGTTCGCGCCGATGACGAGCACGACCGACGTGCGGGCGAAGTCGTCGTTCACCTCGTCCATCTCGAGCACGACGTCGTACGGCACACGGGCTTCGGCCAGCAGCACGTTCATGTGCCCGGGGAGGCGGCCGGCGACCGGGTGGATGCCGAATCGCACGTCGACGCCACGGTCGCGCAGACGCTGCGTGAGCTCGGCGACCGGGTACTGCGCCTGTGCGACGGCCATCCCGTAGCCGGGGGTGATGACGACCGACGCGGCGGATGCCAGCAGCTCGGCCGCGCTCTCCGCGTCGATCTCGCGGTGCTCGCCCGTCTCGGCGTCGCCGCTCTGCGGAGCTTCGATCCCGAAGCCGCCCGCGATGACGGAGAGGAACGAGCGGTTCATCGCCTTGCACATGATGTACGACAGGTAGGCACCCGACGAGCCGACGAGCGCGCCCGTCACGATCAGCAGGTCGTTGTTCAGCAGGAAGCCCGCGGCGGCGGCGGCCCAGCCCGAGTAGCTGTTGAGCATCGAGACGACGACGGGCATGTCGCCGCCGCCGATCGAGGCGACGAGGTGCCAGCCGAGCGCGAGCGCGACGATCGTCACGGCGACGAGCAGCCACAGCTCGGGGGTCAGCACGTACCAGACGGTCAGGCCCACGAACAGGACGAGGGCGCCGAGGTTCAGGATGTTCTTGCCGGGTAGGACGAGCGGACGCGACGGCATCCGCGCGGACAGCTTCAGGAAGGCGACGATCGACCCGGTGAAGGTGACCCCGCCGATGAAGACGCCGATGAAGACCTCGGCGTGGTGGATGTCGCGGAGGGCTCCGACGAGCTCCGGCGCGTGCAGGTGCCCGTTCCAGCCGACGAGGACGGCGGCGAGACCGACGAAGGAGTGCAGGAGCGCGATGAGCTCCGGCATCCCGGTCATGGCGACGACGCGCGCCCGCCACAGGCCGATGGCTCCGCCGACGATCATCGCGACGATGAGGACGACGAGTCCCGTCATCGTGGCGGCCGAGCCCCACCCGGCGGTCGCGGCGAGCCAGAACGTCGCGACGAGCGCGATCGCCATGCCGACGATCCCGAAGAGCACGCCCCGGCGGGCGGTGTCGTGCTTGCTGAGCCCCGCGAGGCTCAGGATGAACAGCAGCGCGGCGACGAGGTACGCCCCGGTCGCGACGGATTCGGCGGTCATCGACCGGCCCCCTTCTGGAACATCGCGAGCATGCGCCGCGTGACGGCGAACCCGCCGAAGATGTTGATGCTCGCGAGCAGCACCGCGACGGCCGCGAGGGCCTGCACGATCGGGTCGTCCACGGTGATCTGCAGCATCGCGCCGACGATGATGATGCCGGAGATGGCGTTCGTGACGCTCATGAGCGGCGTGTGCAGCGCGTGCGCGACCTTGCCGATGACGTAGAAGCCGACGACGACCGACAGCACCAGCACGGTGAAGTGCTGCGGCAGCGGCGCCGGCGCGACGGCGGCGACGAGGAAGAGCGCGGCGATGCCGAGCGTCGTGAGCACGCCCTTCAGCACGGGGCTCACGGGCTTGGCCTCGCGCACCGCCTGCGGCTCGACGGGCGCGGCCGCCGGTGCCGCCGAAACCTGCACGGGCGGCGGAGGCCACGTGACGGCGCCCTCCTTCACGACGGTGACGGAGCGCTGCACGATGTCGGCGTCGTCGATCGTCAGCTGCCCGTCCTTGCCGGGCGTCAGCAGCTTGAGCAGGTTCAGGAGGTTCGTCCCGTACAGCTGCGACGCCTGCTGGGGGAGCCGCCCCGCGAGGTCGGTGTATCCCAGGATCACGACACCGCCCGGTGTCACGATGCGCTCGCCGGCGACCGACCCCTCGACGTTGCCGCCTTGAGCCGCGGCCATGTCGACGATGACGCTGCCGGGCCGCATCGCCGCGACGTCGGCCGCCGTGATGAGGCGCGGGGCCGCGCGGCCCGGGATGAGCGCGGTCGTGATGATGATGTCGACGTCCGCGGCCTGCTCGGAGTAGATCTCCGCGGCGCGCCGGTCGTACGCCTCGCTCGTGGCCTTCGCGTAGCCGTCGGCGGAGACCATCTGCTCGGCCACCTCGACGGCGAGGTACTCGCCCCCGATCGAGCGGACCTGGTCGGCGACCTCGGGTCGCGGATCGGTGGCCCGGACGATCGCGCCGAGGCTCGAGGCGGCGCCGATCGCGGCGAGGCCGGCGACACCGGCCCCCGCGATCAGCACCTTCGCGGGCGGGACCTTGCCGGCCGCGGTCACCTGGCCGGTGAAGAACCGCCCGAACTCGTGCGCGGCCTCGACGACGGCGCGGTAGCCGGAGATGTTCGCCATCGAGCTCAGGACGTCCATCGACTGGGCGCGGGAGATGCGTGGGACGGCGTCCATCGCGAGGGCCGTGACGCCGTGCGCCGCGAGCGCCGACAGCAGCTCCGGACGGAACGCGGGGGCCAGGAGGCCGATGAGTGTGGCGCCGGGGCTGAGCAGGGCGATCTCGTCGGGCTCAGGCGCGTTGATCTTCAGCACCACGGGCGAGGACCAGGCCTCGGCGCGGGCGACGATGCGTGCCCCGGCCTCGACGTAGGCGTCGTCGGGGAACGACGACGCGGCGCCGGCATCCGTCTCCACGACCACGTCGTAGCCGAGCGCGAGGATCCGGCCGACGGTGAGGGGGGATGCCGCGACGCGGCGCTCGCCGGGTCGCTCGGCGACGATGCCGATCTGCGTCATGGGGGGCTCCTGTGCTCGATGCCGCCGTCGCGCGTCGGGGTGGGCGCGTCACGGCGATTGTGGACCGACTCTCGACTCTAGGGATGCCGCAACCCCGCGCCCCGCACATTTCCCGGCAATAATCGCGGTTCTTTCCGAGCCGTCATCCTGGACGCGGTCGCGGCGCGGCTCCTCCGTAGACTCGGAGGCATGACCGCCGCCTCCACGCCCGAGCTCGAAGCCGACCGCCGGCGCCTCATCTCCCTCATCCAGGACGAGGCGGTGTTCCACGGCGACTTCACCCTCTCCAGTGGCAAGAAGGCCTCGTACTACGTGGACATGCGCCGGCTCACGCTCGACCACCGTGCGGCCCCCGCCATCGGGCGGATCATGCTCGACCTCATCCGCGACGTCGACGGCGTCGTCGCCGTGGGCGGGCTGACGCTCGGGGCCGATCCGATCGCGAACGCCGTGCTGCACGAATCGGCGCGCACCGACCACCCGCTCGACGCGTTCGTGGTCCGCAAGGAGCCGAAGGACCACGGCCGCGGCCGTCAGGTCGAGGGCGCCGACATCGTCGGCAAGCGCGTCGTCGTGGTGGAGGACACGTCGACGACGGGACAGTCGGCGCTGAAGGCTGTCGCGGCGCTGCGCCGCGAGGGCGCAGAGCCCGTCGCCGTCGCGGTGATCGTCGACCGGAAGACCGGCGCGCAGGCCGCCGTCGAGGCCGAAGGCCTGCAGTGGCTCGCGGCGATCGACCTCGACGACCTGGGACTGCAGCCGCAGTAGGCCTCGGGCCGTCGGCCGCTCAGGCGAAGATCGGCAGCTGCGACGCGAGGGCGAGCATGAGCCCCAGGAGCGTCAGCAGTACGAGCGCGCGACCGTTCGGCAGCGGCGTACCCTGCGGCGCGTCCTTCCGGCCGCGCAGGAACAGCACCAGCGCGACGAGGAGCACGGCGAGCCCGGACAGGGCGAGGAAGATGGCCATCAGTGGTCCCCACGATCGCGGCGGAAGTACTGCACGACGAAGACGACGAGCGTCCCGACGAGGATGACGGTGGTCGCGGCGAAGAGCAGATTCTGCTCGAGCTCGTTCACAGCACCTCCGGAAGGTCGGACTCGGCGGGCTGCGCATCGACGAGATCGGCGACGGACTCCAGGATCTCGTCCGGCCGGAACGGATAGCGCTCGACCTCGGCACGGTCGGAGATGCCCGTCATGACGAGCACCGTGTGCAGGCCCGCCTCGATGCCCGCGACCACGTCGGTGTCCATGCGGTCGCCGATCATGCCGGTGTTCTCGGAGTGCGCCCCGATCCGGTTCATGGCAGAGCGGAACATCATCGGGTTCGGCTTGCCGACCACATACGGCGTCTTGCCGGTCGCGTGCGTGATGAGCGCCGCGAACGAGCCCGTCGCGGGGACGACGCCGGAGGGCGTCGGGCCGGTGGCATCCGGGTTCGTGATGATGAACCGGGCACCCGCGTTGATGAAGCGGATCGCCTGCGTGATCGCGTCGAACGAGTAGCGACGCGTCTCGCCCACGACGACGTAGTCCGGGTTCGTCTCCGTCATGACGTAGCCGGCCTCGTGCAGCGCCGTCGTGAGGCCGGCCTCGCCGATGACGAACGCGGTGCCGCCGGGCAGCTGCGACCTGAGGAAGTCCGCCGTCGCGAGCGCCGAGGTCCACAGGCGGTCCTCCGGCACGTCGAGTCCGGACAGCGCCAGCCGGGCGCTCAGATCGCGCGGCGTGTAGACCGGGTTGTTCGTGAGGACCAGGAAGGGCGTTCCCGTGTCCCGCCACTGGGCGAGCAGCTCCGCGGCGCCGGGGATGGGCCGGCTGTCGTGGACGAGGACGCCGTCCATGTCGGTGAGCCAGCACTCGATATCGGCGCGTGTCCGCATGGGGCCAGCCTAGCCGGGGCGATCGGCCATAGTCTCGACGGGTGACGCGCGACCCCTGGGATCCCGAGAGCCTTCCCGACCTCACCGGACGGCGGTATCTCGTGACGGGCGCCACCGCGGGCCTCGGGTTCTTCTCGTCCCTGCAGCTCGCGGAGGCCGGTGCCCGCGTCATCATGACCGGGCGGAACCCGAACCGCCTCGTCGCTGCGCGCGCCGCCGTGCTGCGGCAGGCGCCGGAAGCCGTCGTGGAGACGATGGTGCTCGACACGACGAACCTCGGCTCGATCCGGGCGGCCGCGGCGACGGCGCGCGGGCGGACGGGGCTGGACGGCCTGCTCCTCAACGCCGGCATCGTGCACCCGCCGGCGGAGCGCCAGACGACGCGCGACGGACGCGAACTCGTGTTCGCGACGAACGTGCTCGGCCACTACGCGCTCGCGGGGGAGCTGCTGCCGGCGCTCGCGACGGCGCGCGGCCGGATGGTGTGGGTCGGGTCGCTGTCCACCGCGATGTGGCAGTACGACCCCATCGACCCGGAATTGGAGAACGGCTACACCGGGTGGCGCGCCTACGTGCAGTCGAAGGTCGCGACCACCGCGCTCGGTTTCGAGGCCGACCGGCGGCTGCGGGCAGCCGGCATCCCCGTCACGAGCGTCGTCGCGCACCCCGGCTACTCGATCAGCGGACGCACGCGCGGGATCGTCGGCGTCAACGAGCCCGGTCGCCGCAAGCGGTTCGCCGACAACCTGCAGGCGGCGTTCGCGCAGTCGAAGGAGCGCGGCGCGTGGTCGCTCGTGCGGGCGCTCGTCGATCCCGACATCGAAGGCGGCGCGTACTGGGGTCCCGCGGGGCGCACGCGCGGCGCGCCCCGTGCCGCGACGGCGTCCAAGGTCACGCGCGACCCGGACATCGCGGCACGGCTGTGGAACTACTGCGAGCACGCGACGCGGATCCCCTGGCCGTTCGAGAAGCTCCGCAAGACCCGGCGGCGCTGACGGTTCAGGGGCCGGGGTTCAGGCGCTGAGCCAGACGGCGTCGGCGGCGCCGGCCGGCAGGGCGACGGTGGCGCCGTCGTCGATGCGCACGGCGTCCCGGCCGGTGACGACGAGGGTATGGCCCACATCGATGCCGGCGATGTCGAGGGCGCGGAGCAGGCCGGGGTCGCGGTCGGCGACGCGCAGCACGCGGCCGCTGTGTCCGATGCGGGCCTCGCCGAGCAGGACGAAGGGCTCCCGGTGCACCGTGCCGTCGGCATCGGGGATCGCGTCCCCGTGCGGATCGAAGCGCGGGTGATCCAGGCGCGCGTCGATGCCCTCGAGGAGCCGGTCGCTGATCGTGTGCTCGAGCACCTCGGCCTCTTCGTGCACCTCGTCCCACGCGTACCCGAACTCGCGGACGAGCCACGTCTCGATGAGGCGGTGCCGCCGGATGATCGCCGCGGCCCGCTCCCGCCCGGCGGAGGTCAGCGCGATGGGGCCGTAGGGGCGATGGGACACGAGACCCTGGGCGGCGAGCTTCTGCACCATCTCGGTCACGGTCGACGGAGCCAGGCCCAGTTCGGCGGCCAGTTGCGACGGCGTGATGTCGACGCTCTGCCACTCGGTGTGGTGGTAGATCGTCTTCAGGTAGTCGTCGATCGCGGCGGAGGGCACGCTCCAGGCTATCCGCCCGTGAAGACCAGCCACAGGAGCACGGCGTTGAGCGCGATGAGGAAGACGGATGCCAGGATGCCCGCGACCGTCGTGACGATGCGGTTGCGGTGCGCGCCGAGGACGTCGCGCCGCGCCGTGAGTGCGACGAGCGGGACGAGGGCGAACGGGATGCCGAAGGACAGCACGACCTGGCTGATGATGAGCGCGAACGTCGGGTCGACGCCGGCCGCGAGGATGACGAGCGCCGGGATGAGGGTCACGAGGCGCCGGGCGAGCAGCGGCACGCGCACGCGCAGGAGCCCGTGCATGATCTCGGCGCCGGCGTAGGCGCCGACCGCGGTGCTCGCGAGCCCGCTCGCGAGCAGCCCGACGGCGAACAGCGTCGCGACGACGGGTCCGATGCCCGCCTCGAGGGCCGCGTGCGCGCCCTCGAGGCTGTCGGTGCCGGGCACGCCCGCGAGGCTCGCCGCCGCGAGCAGGAGGATGCAGAGGTTCACGGTCCCGGCGATCGCCATGGCGATGGTGACATCCCACCTCGTGGCGCGGAGGAGCCGCGCGGCATCGAGCCGCTCCCCTCCGCCGTCGAGTGCGTAATCGCGCTCGTGAGCGCGTATTCGCGCCGTCGAGTGCGTATCCGCCTCCCGCGGCGAAAGCGGCGGCGGGCGGAAACGGTCACGGGCCAGCGCGCTGTGCGCGTAGATGGCGTGCGGCATGATCGTCGCGCCGAGGATGGATGCCGCCAGGAGCACGGAGTCGGCGCCCTCGAAGCGGGGGATGAGGCCGGCGACGACGCCGGCGGGGTCGGGCGGCGCGAGGAAGACGCCGTAGGTGAAGCCCAGCGCGATGATGACCACGAGGCCGATGATGACGAACTCGAAGCTGCGGGCGCCGCGGCGCGACTGGATGAGCAGCAGCGCGATCGACACGGCCCCGGTGATGACGCCGCCCCACAGCAGCGGGACGCCGAAGAGGAGCCACAGCGCGACGGCGCCCCCGATCACCTCGGCGACGTCGGTGGCCATCGCGACGAGCTCGGCCTGCAGCCAGTACGCCCGCCGGGCCGCGGCCGAGCGGAAGCGGTCGCCGAGCGCCTCGGGGAGGCTCTGGCCGGTGACGATCCCGAGCTTCGCGGAGAGGTACTGGATGAGCCACGCCATGACATTGCCGATGACGACGACCCAGACGAGCAGATACCCGTAGCGGGCGCCGGCCGTCATGTTGCTCGCGACGTTGCCCGGGTCCAGGTACGCGACTCCGGCGACCAGGGCGGGTCCGAGCAGCCACGCGACGCGGCGGGCCGGGCGGCGCGGCGCGGGCGCGATCGCCGGTTCGGGGGACGCCGCTGTCTTGGACATACCGGAACGATACCGCAGGATTTTTCGGCAATCCGAAAAATCTCACCCCGGGCAGTAATGCCGCTCGATCGCAGCCTCCGGTCCTCGATGCAGCCTCGGTGAGGAGTCCTGGCGGAGTTGGGGCACATCGCGCCCGGTAGCCTGGCCCGGTGAGTGACGCATCCGCCCCGCAGCACGTCGAGGCCGAAGCGGAGCCGCAGCTCCCCGTCGGGGTCGGGCCCTGGCCGGGCGGCCCGGACGCCTGGCCGGAGGATCCGCGCTATGACCGGGAGCTCCTGGCATCCGGGGACCGTCGCAACGTCGTCGACCGGTACCGGTACTGGACGATGGAGGCCATCGTCGCCGACCTCGATACCCGCCGGCATCCGTTCCACGTGGCCATCGAGAACTGGCAGCACGACATGAACATCGGCTCGATCGTGCGCAGCGCGAACGCGTTCGGCGCCGCCGAGGTGCACATCATCGGTCGCCGGCGCTGGAACCGTCGCGGCGCCATGGTCACCGACCGGTACCAGCACGTCCGCCACCACGAGGACGTCGCCGCCTTCACGGCGTGGGCCGATGCCGCCGGCATCCCCGTCGTCGCGGTCGACAACGTCGACGGCTCGGTGCCGGTCGACAAGGCCGAGCTGCCGGAGCGCTGCGTCCTGCTGTTCGGCCAGGAGGGTCCGGGTCTGTCGCCGGAGGCGCTCGCCGCCGCGGGCTCCGTCGTCGAGATCACGCAGTACGGCTCGACGCGCTCCGTCAACGCCTCCGCGGCCGCCGCCGTCGTCATGTACGACTGGTGCCGCCGCTGGGCGTGAGCGGCTTCCGCGCGGGATGCCGGGCCGCCGCGCGGGAGCGCTGAGAAACCACGATCAGCATGAGAAACACGTCCTGGCGTGGCTTCTCACGCCGGATGTGGTTTCTCGGGCGAATGAGAGCGGATGCCGGACGTCACGCGCCGGCGCTGACCCACTCCGGGCGGCGGACGCGCCAGCCCAGGGTCGCGAGCCGCGCGAGCATGTAGACGCCGAAGAAGCACACGGCGAGCCACGCGAGGCCGCCGGCGCCTTCCGGCCGCAGCAGCCACAGCGCGACGAGGGCGGGCAGGTACGGCACGAGATTCAGGATGCCGGCGAGTGCCAGGTACTTCGCGTCGCCCGCGCCCATCAGCACCCCGTCGAGCACGAACACGACGCCGCAGACGGGCTGAGCCACGGCGAGCACGAGCAGCGCCGGCTGGATCATCGCGGCAAGAGCCGGGTCCCCCGTGAACACGAGCCCGATGACACCCGACGACGCGGCGATCACACCGCCCACGATCACACCGAACCAGGCGCCCCACGCGACGGTGCGGCCGAGCACACGGCGGACGAACGGCTCGTCGCCGGCACCGAGCCCGCGCCCGATGAGGGCCTGCGCGGCGATCGCGAGGGCGTCGAGGGCGAACGCGGCCGTCGAGAACATCGTGAACGCGACCTGCCAGCCGGCGAGCTCCTCCGTGCCGAGCCCGGTCGCGACGCCGACCGTCACGAGCAGCGCGAGGCGCAGCGACACGGTGCGCAGGAACAGCCACCCGCCGGAGCGCGCCGAACCGCGCACCCCTTCCCGGCGGGGGAGGACGGATGCGGCATGCCGCCGCGCGAGGCGTCCGATGACGAGGACGTAGGCCCCGACCATGCCCCACTGGGCGGCGACGGTGCCGGCCGCGGAGCCGGCGATCCCCCAGCCGAAGCCGTAGATGAAGAGCCAGTTCAGCAGGGCGTTCGCGCCGAAGCCCAGGCCCGCGATCCACAGCGGCGTGACGGTGTCCTGCATGCCGCGGAGGAGGCCGGTCGCCGCGAAGACGATGAGCATGGCCGGCAGGCCCCACATCGACAGGCGCAGATAGATCTCGGCCTGCTCAGCGACCTCCGGGGTCGCCCCGAACGCGCCGACGAGGGCCGGGGTGGCGAGCGACCCGACGACCGCGAGCACGCCGCCGAGCCCCAGCGCGAGCCAGAGCCCGTCGATCCCGGCGCTGACGGCGCTGGAGGCATCGCCGGCGCCGAAGCGGCGGGCGACGGCGGGCGTCGTGGAATACGCCAGGAACACCATGAGGCCCACGACCGTCTGCAGGACCGCCGAGGCGATGCCGAGGCCCGCGAGCGGCACGACGCCGAGATGGCCCACGAGCGCCGCGTCCACGATGAGGAACAGCGGCTCGGCGACGAGCGCGCCGAGGGCGGGGACGGCCAGGCGCAGGATGTCCCGGTTCAGGGTCTGCGTCGCCATGCGTCGAGCCTAGGGGGCCGACCCCGGGCGCGATCGCGGCGCCCGCGCGGTCGTACGCTGTTGGCTGTGGAACCGGAGCCCTGGACGACGCGGATCATGCGCCGCCTGCCCCTTGCGCGCTTCCTCGAACGGATTCCGCCGTGGCTGCGGGCCGTGATCGCTGCCGCATCCGTCGTGCTCGGTGTCGTCATCGTCATCCGTCCCACCTCTGCGCTCGGCGTCCTGGCGGTCCTGCTGGGCGGCGGCATGATCCTCGCGGGCATCCTCGAGTTCGCCCCGACGGAGGACGAGTCCGAACGCGCCTGGTGGCGCACGGTGGCCGCTGCGGGCTGGCTCCTCGGCGGGGTGTTCATCCTGCTGTGGCCGGGGATCACGGTGCGTGCCGTCGCCGTCCTGGTCGGCCTCCTGCTCATCCTGAGCGGCGCGCTCGGGGTCATCGCCGCGTTCCGGCGGGGTCGCACCTGGGACGCCCGCGTCGCGGACGGTGCCTTCGGCGCATCGGGCATCGTGTTCGGCGTGCTCGCGCTCTTCTGGCCCGACATCACCCTGCTGGTCGTCGGCGTCGTGTTCGGTGCGCGTCTCATCATGGACGGCATCCGCGGTCTGTGGGCGATCGCCCGCCGCCGGCGCAGAGACCGCGCCGCCGTCGGGCCGACCGCGACCGCATCCGCACCCCGCCGCCGGTGGGGCCGGACGGCGCTCGGGATCGGATCGGTCGCGCTCGCCGTCACGGCCGTGCTCGTCTCCCTTCCGCTGCGCGAGGTCCCCGCCGTCGTGGACGACTTCTACGCCGCACCGCGAGGCATCCCCGACGAGCCGGGACGACTCATCCGCGCCGAGGCCTTCGACCGCGACGTGCCGGTCACGGCGCAGGCGTGGCGCATCCTGTACACGACCACCGGCGTCGACGGTGAGGTGCGTGCGGCCAGCGGACTCGTCGTCGTCCCCCTCGAGGGCGACGGCGACTGGCCCGTCATCGACTGGAACCACGGCACGACCGGCTTCGCGCAGCACTGCGCGCCGTCGCTGAACGCCGATCCCTTTGCGGTGGGCGCGATGTACGTGCTCCCCAGGGTCATCCGCGAAGGCTGGGCGCTGGTCGCCACCGACTACATCGGCCTCGGCACGGAGGGACCGCACCCCTACCTCATCGGCCCGCCCAGCGCCCATGCCTCCCTCGACGCCGTGCGCGCGGCGCGAGAGCTGGAGGACGCCGACCTCGGCGGGCGCACCGTCATCTGGGGCCATTCGCAGGGCGGCGGCGCGGCACTGTGGGCGGGCGCGCTGGCGCGCACGTACGCGCCCGAGGTCTGGGTGCAGGGTGTCGCCGCGCTGGCACCGGCGAGTGACCCACCCGCGCTCGTCGACCACGTCACGGAGGTCACCGCGGGCAGCATCTTCGCCTCCTTCGCCTTCGCCTCGTTCTCGGCGATCTACCCCGACGTGACCTACCGCGACTACATCCGCCCGGGTGCCCAGGAAGTGCTGCGGGCGATGTCCGAACGCTGCCTGACCGATCCCGCGACGATCGTCTCGGTCATCGCTGCGCTGGGTCAGAGCGGGGACCCAGCCCTGTTCTCCCGATCCCCGCAGATCGGCGTGCTCGGCCGGCACCTGCGGGCCAACATCCCGCCGGACACGATCACCGCCCCGCTGCTCATCGGCCAGGGCGGGTCAGACACCGTCGTGGTCCCGGTCACGCAGTCCGTCTTCGTGGACCGGCTCTGCCGGGCCGAGGTGGATGTGGACTACCGCACCTACGCCGGGTTCCAGCACGCCGCGGTCGTCGAGGGGTACTCACCGCTCATCCCGGAGCTGTTCGAGTGGACGCGCGCGCGGTTCGCCGGTGAGCCGACCGAGCGTGGATGCCTCCGGTCGGAACGCTGATGCCGGCGGCGCCTATCCTTGATCCATGACCGAGAACCACACCCGCTCAGGTATCGACATCGCCGAGCTGAGCGAGCAGATCCGGCCCCAGGACGACCTCTTCCGCCACGTCAACGGCGCGTGGCTCGACCGTACCGATATCCCCGAGGACAAGGCCCGGTGGGGCTCGTTCCACCTCATCGCCGAGCAGGCGGAGAAGGATGTGCGGACGATCATCGAGGAGTCGCAGGATGCCGAGCCCGGCACCGAGGCCCGCAAGATCGGCGACCTGTACGCGAGCTTCATGGACACCGAACGCGCCGACGCGCAGGGTGCGGAGCCGATCGCCGCGCAGCTCCGGCGGGTCGATGCGATCACCGGCATCCCGGAGCTGCTGCGCACGGTCGGGGAGATCGAGCGCGAGGGTGTCGGCGGTGTCATCGCCACGTACATCGAGCCGGACCCCGGCAACCCGCAGCGGTACGTGGCGTTCTTCGTGCAGAGCGGCCTGTCGCTGCCCGATGAGAGCTACTACCGCCTGGAGAACTTCCAGGCGACCCGCATCGCCTTCCGCGACTACGCGAAGACCATGCTCGAGCTCGCCGGCCTCCCCGAGGCCGACGCGCAGGCCGACCGCATCATGGCGCTGGAGACCGAGCTCGCGACCCACCACTGGGACAACGTGCGCAGCCGCGACGCCGTCGCGACCTACAACCTCATGACCTGGGCCGAGGTCGAGGAGCTCGCGGGCGTGAGCCTCGCCCCGTGGCTCGAGGGCCTCGCCGGCGACCTGCGGGACGGGTTCGCCGAGATCAACGTGAACCAGCCGAGCTACCTCACCGGGCTCGGGACGCTCCTCGTCGAGGAACGGCTCGAGGACTGGAAGGCGTGGCTGCGGCTGCACATCATCCGCGCCTCCGCACCGTTCCTCTCCGCCGACATCGTCGAGGCGAACTTCACCTTCTACGGCACCGAGCTCACCGGCGTGCCGGTGAACCGGGAGCGCTGGAAGCGCGGGGTCGGACTCGTCGAGGCGGCGCTGGGCGAAGCGGTCGGCAAGGTCTACGTCGAGCGGCACTTCCCGCCGCGCGCCAAGGAGGAGATGGACGAGCTCGTCGCGAACCTCATCGAGGCGTACCGGCAGTCGATCTCCGAGCTGGAGTGGATGACGCCCGCGACCCGCGAGCGGGCGCTGGAGAAGCTCGCGGCCTTCACTCCGAAGGTCGGGTACCCCGTGACGTGGAAGGACTACAGCGACCTCGAGATCGACGCGGCCGACCTCATCGGCAACGTCCGTCGCGCGAACGCGTGGGAGCACGACCGTCAGCTCGCGAAGCTCGGCGGGCCGATCGACCGCGACGAGTGGTACATGACCCCGCAGACGGTCAACGCGTACTACAACCCGCTCATGAACGAGATCGTCTTCCCGGCCGCGATCCTGCAGTACCCGTTCTTCGACATGGATCGCGATGCCGCGGCGAACTACGGCGGCATCGGCGCGGTCATCGGCCACGAGATCGGGCACGGCTTCGACGATCAGGGCAGCGCGTTCGACGGCACCGGCGCGCTCAACGACTGGTGGACCGACGAGGACCGCGCCGCGTTCCAGGAGCGCACGGCGGCCCTCATCGAGCAGTACAGCGCGCTCGTCCCTCGGGGGCTGTCCGATGACCACACCGTCAACGGCGCCCTCACGATCGGCGAGAACATCGGCGATCTCGGCGGACTCGGCATCGCCATCAAGGCCTACCGGCTGCACCTCGCCGAGACCGGGGAGAGCGGCGACGGCCCCGAGATCGACGGGTTCACCGGCATCCAGCGGCTGCTGCTGAGCTGGGCGCAGATCTGGCAGCAGAAGGGCCGGGATGCCGAGACCATCCGGCTGCTGACCGTCGACCCGCACTCGCCGAATGAGTTCCGCTGCAACCAGATCGTCCGCAACGTCGACGAGTTCTACGAGGCCTTCGGCGTCACGGAGGGCGATGAGCTCTGGCTCGACGCCCACCAGCGTGTCACCATCTGGTGACACCGACCACCCTGCGCGCGCCGTGAGGCGCTTCCGGAAAGGACGATCGTGAGCACGGCGGAGCCCTCACGAGAAACCGCGGCGCTGCGGGGTTCGCGGCGCACCGGACGCGGCCGCTCCCGGCGGTCCGCGCCCGGCCGCCGCTCCTTCGACGCGACCCTGAAGGCGCTGGACGCGCTGGCGACCTCCGGCGCACAGGTCTCGGTGCGCATCACGGACCTCGACCGGGGGACGGTCGTCCTCGCCGGGGACGATCACCTCGTCCTGCCGATCGGCGGGCTCGGCGTCGTGCCGCTGCTGATCGAGGTCGCCGCCGGGTTCGAGGCGCGCACGATCGAGCCCCTGGAGATCATCGAGCGCTCGTCCCTCCCTCCGGTGGCCGTCGGCGGGATCTGGCAGCACCTGAAGGCGCCGGCGCTGCCGCTCGCCGACCTCGCCGTGCTCGCCGCCGCGACCGGCGACGCGCTCGCCGCCAACGCCCTGCTGGAGCGCGTGGGGCTGGATGCCGTGCGCACCCGCATGGAGCAGATCGGTCTGTCGCGGTCCGCCCTCATGGACCGCTTCCGCGACGAGCGCGGTCCCGATGACGCCCCGCACGAGGCCCTCGGCTCGGCGGGGGAGCTCGCCGCCGTCTTCGCCGCGCTCGTGAACTCGCAGGTCGTCTCGGCCCCCGTGAGCGCCCAGGTCGCGGAATGGCTGAGCCTCAACCACGACCTGTCGCTCGTGGCATCCGCGACGGGACTCGACCCGTTCGCGCACGACGACGACCGGCACGACCTGCTGTTCATCAACAAGACCGGACGGGCCAACGGGGTGCGCGCCGAGGCGGGCGTGCTCGCCGGCCCGCGCGCCGGCGTCGCCTATGCGCTGATCGTGTGCTTCGACGACCTGTCCATCGCGCACCGGCTGCGCGCGCACGAGGCGTTCCGGACTCTGGGGCTCGACCTCATGGAGTACGCGTTCTGACCGCCCGCCGCCCGGGGCCGTGAGCGCGGCCGGTCAGAAGACGATCGTGTGGTTGCCGTGCGGGATGACGCGGTCCTGCGCGTGCCAGAGGACCGCGCGGGAGAGCACCTGACGCTCGACGTCCGCGCCTCGCCGTGCGAGTTCGGACGCCGAGTCGGCGTGGGTCACGCGGACGGTGTCCTGCTCGATGATGGGGCCCTCGTCGAGGTCGGTCGTCACGTAGTGCGACGTCGCGCCGATGAGCTTCACGCCGCGCTGCTTGGCCTTCTTGTACGGCTCCGCGCCGATGAAGGCGGGCAGGAACGAGTGGTGGATGTTGATCACCGGCACGCCGAGCTTCTCCAGGAAGTCCGCCGACAGGATCTGCATGTACCGGGCGAGCACGACGAAGTCGACGTTTCCGACCAGGAGCTTCAGGATCTCCGCCTCGGATGCCGACTTGTCCGGACCGGCGACCGACGGGACGTGGAAGAACGGCACCCCGAACGAGCGCACGTCGTCGGCGGCCGTCGTGTGGTTGGAGACGACCATCGGGATGGTGACCGGCAGGTCGCCGCGGCGGTGCCGCCACAGCAGGTCGAGCAGGCAGTGGTCCTGCTTGGACGCGAGGATCGCCATCCGCTTGGGGACGGACTGGTCGGTCAGCGACCACTGCAGCTCGAACGGGTCGAGCGCCGCGCCGATCTCGGCCTCGATCTGCGGCCGGTCTGCGGCGAAGTCGGGGCGGTGGAAGACGACCCGCTGGAAGTAGGCGCCCCCGACCGGGTCGTCGGAGTACTGGTCGAACGCGACGATGTTGCCGCCGATGCGCGTGATCATCGCCGAGACGGCGGCCACGATCCCCGGGGTGTCCTTGCCGTGCACGATGAGGCACGCGTGGGCGGGCAGGAGGTGCGGGTTGTGCGCGGTCATGGATTCGATTCTGCCGTGTCCGGCGTGCCCCGCCGGTCACCGGCATCCCGCTGCCGCGTCAGCGGACGCCCTTCATGAGGGCGAGGACCGGCTTGGCGGCGACGAGCAGGCCCGCGCCGACCGCGACGGCGATCACGCCGAGCACCGCGAAGTAGGGCACCTCGTTGTCCGGGTCGTAGAACGTCGCGAGCTGCCCGGCGATCGCCGTCCCGAGGGAGACGGAGAGGAAGAACAGCGCCACCATCTGCGTGTGGAACGCCTCCGGGGCGAGCTTCGTCGCCGCCGACAGGCCGACGGGGGAGAGGAGCAGCTCGGCGACCGTGAAGACGAGCAGGATGCCGACGATCGCCAGCAGCGGGGTGGAGTTCTCCGCGCCTCCGGCGAACGGCAGGAACAGCAGGAAGGCGGCGCCCATGACGATGGCGCCGAGGGCGAACTTCACGGGGGTCGGCGGCTGCCGGGTCCCGAGCTTCGTCCACAGCAGCGCGAAGACGCCGGAGAGCACGATGATGAAGACGGGGTTGATCGACTGCACCCACGGGACCGGCATCTCGAAGCCGAAGAGGTTCCGGTCGAGCCGCTTGTCGGCGTAGACGGTCAGCACCGTGAACTGCTGCTGGTACAGCGACCAGAAGGCCACCGAGGTGAGGAACAGCGGCAGGAAGCCCCACACGCGGCTGCGTTCGACGTCGGTGATGCGGCGGCTCGTGAGGATGACGGCGAAGTAGGCGATCGCCGCCCCGACGACGGCGATGATGACGATGAGCGCCAGGTTGTCCGCCCGGATGACCCCCACGAGCACGAGGACGACGATGAGCGCGACGGCGGCCGCCGCGATGCCGACGACGACGCCGTAGCGGCTGCGCGGCAGGGGGTTGGGGATGGTGCGCGCCTCGTCGGGCAGGCTCTTGCGGCCGAACGAGTACTGCAGGAGGCCGAACGCCATGCCGACGGCGGCGAGTCCGAAGCCCCAGTGGAAGCCGAGCGTGGACTGCAGCAGGCCGGTCAGGAGGGGCCCGAAGAACGCGCCGAGGTTGATGCCGAGGTAGAACAGCGAGAAGCCGGCATCCCGGCGGGGGTCCTCTGCCGTGTACAGCGTGCCGACGACCGACGTGGCGGTGGCTTTGAGGCCGCCCGAGCCGAGGGCCACGAGCACGAGGCCGATGCCGACGCCGAGGAAGCCGGGGATGAGGGCGAGGGCGATGTGGCCCGCCATGATCACGATGGCGCTGAAGAAGAGGACCCGCTCGGCGCCCAGCATCCGGTCGGCGATCCACGCCCCCAGGATCGTGGACAGGTAGACGCCCCCGCCGTACGCGCCGACGATGCCGGCGGCGACGGTCTCGTCCATGCCGAGCCCGCCGTCCGTGGCGGAGTAGTACAGGTAGAGCAGCAGGATGCCCTGCATGCCGTAGAAGCTGAAGCGCTCCCACATCTCCACGCCGAAGACGTGCGCCAGCGCCCACGGCTGGCCGAAGAACCGCGTGTCGTGGTCGCCGGATGGCTTCTGCCCGGTGCTCGGAGCCGGTCGTGCGTTGCTCATGCGGGCCAGGCTAGCCGCGTGTGCGGCCGTTGTCGCGGGGTGCTCAGTCGCGCAGGGACGGGTGGCGCTCCTCGGCGGCCCGCCGCGAGGGGATCGCCAGGGCGAGACCGAACGCGATGACCGCGGCGACGCCGCCGAGCAGGAACGACAGCTGGAATCCGGTGCGCGAGGGGACCGGCATCCCGTCGTGCACGGTCGTGTAGGTGGCGAGCACCGCGCCGACGACGGCGGCCGCCGTGCTCGTGCCGAGCGAGCGGAACAGGGCGTTGAGCCCGTTCGAGGCCCCGGTCTCGCTCTGCGGCACGGAGCGCATGATGAGCATCGGCATGGCGGCGTATCCGAACCCGATCCCGACGCCGATGCCGATGTTGGCGATGAGCAGGTGCCAGACCTCGCTGGATGCCAGCAGCGTGAAGCCGTAGGAGAGGATCAGCGCGAGGGAGCCCAGCACGAGGAGCAGCTTGGGGCCGACGGTGCGCGCGAGGCGGCCGGAGAATGGCGAGAGCACCATCATGACGAGGCCCGCCGGCATGACGACGAGGCTCGCGGCCACGAGCGAGAGCCCGAACCCGCCCGCGGGCGTCGGCAGCTCCAGCATCTGCGGGTACGACACGTTGGAGGAGAAGAGCGAGAACCCCATCGCGACCGAGGCGAGGTTCGTCAGCAGGACGGGGCGTCGTGCGGCGACGCGCAGGTCGAGCAGGGGCTCCGCGATGCGCAGCTCGTACCAGCCCCAGACGAGCAGCACCGCGATCCCGCCGAGTCCGCAGCCGAGGACGGCCGGCGAGGCCCAGCCCCATTCGTTGCCGCGGGAGACGGCGAGGAGCACGCCGATGAGGCCGACGGCGAGCCCGACCGCGCCGACGACGTCGAACCGGCCCGCCGTGCGCAGGACGCTCTCCGGCACGATCCACAGTACGAGGACGAACACGATGACGCCGAGGCCCGCCGCCATCCAGAACAGCCAATGCCAGTCGGCGAACTCGGTCACGAGGGCGCTGATCGGGAGCCCCAGCGCGCCGCCGACGCCGAGGGTGGCGCTGATCAGCGCGATCGCGGCATCCACGTTCCGCTTGTGCAGGACGTCGCGGAGGATCGAGATGCCGAGCGGGACGACGCCGGTGACGGCGCCCTGCAGCGTGCGGCCGACGATGACGCCGACGATGCCCGGCGAGGCCGCGGCGATCACCGAGCCGAGCACGAGGAGAGCCAGCAGTGCGAGGACGATGCGCTTCTTGCCGTACATGTCGCCGAGGCGTCCGGCGATCGGGGTGATCACGGCGGCGGCGAGCAGCGTCGAGGTCACGACCCAGGCGGTGTCGTCGCGGCTGGCGTCGAGGAGCTCGGGGAGCTTCGCCTGGATCGGGACGACCAGCGTGAACATGAACGAGGAGCAGAGCCCCGCGATCGCGAGGACGGCGACGATCGCGCCCTGCGGCGAGGATCGGGTGAGGCGCTTCCTCGCGTCCTCGTCCCCCGGCATCCCCTCAGGCTATCGCCCGCGTCGGCCGGGATCGCGCGGGGCGAGGGGTGTGGAGGCGGGGAGCGGAGGGCGGGGCGGCCGGAGTACCGTGGGCGGCATGACCGATTTCGCACCCGACGGCATCGAGATCCGCTCCCTCACGACCCTGGAGAGCATCGTCGAGGCGAGCCGCGTGCTGGGCGAGGTGTGGGGCGGGGATGCCGGGATGCCGGCGAACCTGCTGCGCGCTCTCGCGCACTCGGGCAACTACGTCGTCGGGCTGTACGACGGCGAGCGGATGATCGGCGCCTCCGCCGGCTTCTTCGCCGCACCGGCCGAACGGTCCATGCACTCGCACATCACCGGCGTGCTCGAGGAGTACCAGTCCCGTGGGCTCGGCCGCGTGCTCAAGCAGCACCAGCGCGATTGGGCGTTCGCCCGCGACGTCGGCCACATCACCTGGACCTTCGACCCGCTGGTGGCACGCAACGCGCACTTCAACCTGCTGATCCTCGGCGCCCGCGTCACGGAGTACCTCGTCGACCACTACGGCTCGATGCCCGATGCGGTCAACCGGGGCGACGAGACCGACCGCCTGCTCGTGTCGTGGTCGCTGGCCTCGCCGCGCACCGGCAACCCGCCGGACGAGGACATCGTCGCCTCGGTGGCCATCCCGCGCGACATCGAGACGATGCGGCGCGAGCGACCCGCGGATGCCGAGCAGTGGCGCCGCACGGTGCGCGAGCAGTTCGCCGACCTGTACGGGCGCGGATTCGTCGTGGGCGGGTTCCGTGACGAGGCCGGCTATCTCTTCGTGCAGGAGTCCGCCCGCAGCTGAGGCCGGGTCAGCCGAACGTGAAGCCGTCCGGGTCGCCGTCGCGCGGCTCGCGCAGCCGCGCCGGCAGCGGCCACGGCAGCTCGAACCGCTTTCCCAGCCTTCGCAGGTCGCCGAAGTCCTCGAGCTTGACGACGATCCGCTCGGGCGTGACCTCGACCATCCGGACGCGGAGCGCGGTCTCGCCCTCGCCCTCCAGCATCCACGGCTCGGCGAGGTAGCGCAGCCCGTGGTCCTCGAGCGCCGACTCCGCCTCGAGCCAGTCGACGGATGCCGCGACCTCCCGGCCCAGCAGGTCCACCGCCGTCCACGTGTCGCCGTCGGGGCGGATCCATCCCACGACCTCGCCGTCGTCGCGGCGGTGCGCCGTCCAGTCGTCTCCGATCACGCGGCCCACCCTACTCGCGCCACCGCGGCCCCGCGCCCCCGCGGCCGCGTGATCCGTATGTCCCCGACCCGCGCCGAGCAGCCCCGGAGGAGATGACGCCTCGGGAGGACGGATGCCGGGAATCCCACCTCCTGCGGGGACATCTCCTCCCGAACGGCGCAGCTCGAGGCGTATCAGCGCGGGTCGCACGCGCTCCTGAGAGCAGAGCTGGGCCGCAGCCACCCCCGAGGAGGACCACGATGATGCGCACCTGTGCGAACGCCCTCCGCACGGCGATGGCCCGGCTCCGCGCGACGCGTCGCCCGCGCCGCCGGTATCACCCGCACCGCCGCTCGACGTATCTGCCCCCGCGCGACCCGGCGCTCCGCCGCCGCGACGCCCGAGTGTGACGGGTCCGCCGGCCCGCGACCGCCGCTAGCCTGGCCGCATGCCCCTCGCCCGCCCCGCCCTCCCGGTGACACTGGAGTCCCTCGAGCTCCGTGTCCTGCACCTCCCGCTCGTCGCGCCGTTCACGACATCCTTCGGCACCGAGACCGTCCGCGAGGTCATCGTCGTGCGCGCCCGCACCGCCGGCGGCGAGGGCTGGGGCGAGATCGTGACGCAGCACGCACCGCTCTACTCCAGCGAGTACACGCAGGGCGCGTGGGACGTCGCGGAGCAGTTCCTCGCCCCCGCGCTCCTCGATGCCGGCGCCGTCGCGCCGGACGACGTCGCCCGCATCCTCGAACCGTTCGTCGGACACCGGATGGCGAAGGCCGGTCTCGAGCTGGCCGTCCTCGACGCGGCCCTCCGCGCCGAAGGCCGCTCGCTCGCCGCGCACCTCGGCGCCGTGACGGACCGGATCCCGAGCGGCGTCAGCGTCGGCATCCAGCGCGACCCGGCCGCCCTCGTCGACACCGTCGCGGGATACCTCGCCGAGGGGTACGTGCGCATCAAGATCAAGATCAAGCCCGGCCGCGACATCGCCGACACGGCCGCCGTCCGGGAGGCGTTCGGCGACATCCCGCTGCAGGTCGACGCGAACTCCGCCTACACCCTCGCGGATGCCGACACGCTGGCGGAGCTCGACCGGTTCGACCTCCTCCTCATCGAGCAGCCGCTGCAGGAGGACGACATCGTCGACCACGCGACCCTCGCGAAGCGCCTGTCGACCCCGGTCTGCCTCGACGAGTCGATCGTGTCGCTCAAGGCGGCGCGCGACGCGCTCGCGCTCGGGGCGGCCTCCGTCATCAACATCAAGGCGGGCCGCGTCGGCGGCTACCTCGAAGCCGTCCGCATCCACGATCTGTGCCGGGATGCCGGTGTGCCGGTGTGGTGCGGAGGGATGCTGGAGACCGGGATCGGCCGCGCCGCGAACGCCGCGCTCGCCGCGCTTCCCGGTTTCACCCTGCCCGGCGACGTCTCGGCGTCGAACCGCTTCTACGCGCAGGACATCGTGACCGAGCCCATCGTGCTCGAGCACGGGCACGTACGGGTGCCGACCGGGCCGGGGCTGGGCGTCGAGATCGACGAGGTCGCCCTCGAGCAGGCGACGGTGCGCAGGGTCGAACTCCGGCGCTGATCGGATCTACGCTGGCTGCGTGCCAGGTCGCGCGACGCATCGACGCGGGCTTGCGGCCCTCGTGGCGGTCGCGCTCGCGCTGACCGCGTGCGCCGCGGCCGACGCGGCGGAGGGGCTCCCGCCCGGCGTCGCCGTCGAGCTGACGCAGCTGCGCTCCGACGTCGCCGATCGCCGGATGCAGGTGCGCGTGCAGAACGCGACCGACACGGCCATGGAGGTGCACGGCGTCACCGTCGCCGATCGGCGGTTCACCGAACCCGCGCGGCAGGTGATCGACCGGCCCACGACGATCGCCCCCGGCCGCACCGTGGCTCTCCCGGTGCAGCTCGCGCCCGCCGCGTGCGCGTCGCCGCCGGCGGTCGCCGCGACCGTGACGCTGACCTACCGTCTCGGTGACGCCGCGCGGACCACGACCGTCGCGGCGCGTGAGGACTTCCCGTTCCTCGCCGACCTGCACGCGCGGGAATGCCTCGCCGCGGCGGTCGAGGCATCCGCCACGCTCGCCTGGGGCGCCTTCACCCCGTCCCCGCCCGGGGAGCCGGCGACCCTCGCGCTCGAGATCGCCCCGCACGCGGGCGCCGCCGGGGTGCGCCTGGTCGCCGTCCGCGAGACGAATCTGCTCTCCTACCGGCAGCCGGATGCCGCGGCGACGGCGTACCGCCTCGATCACGCGGTGGGAGCCGCCCGGGAGTCGATCGCCCTGCCGCTCGTCCCGGCACGCTGCGACCCGCATGCCGTGCAGGAGGACAAGCGCGGCACGGTGTTCACGTTCGATGTGGAGGTCGACGGACACGCCGGCACCATCCAGCTCCCCGCGTCGCCGGAGCTGCGCGCCGACATCCTCACCTGGGTCACGGCGTGGTGCCGGGGCTGAGCGTCCGGACGGCCGCCTGAAGGTCGAGCCCGCCCGGTGCGGGTCAGGATGCCGGCGCGCCGTCCTCCGCGGCGAAGGCCCGCCCGATCTCCGCGCCGCGCGCGACGGGGTCGCCGAC
>Ga0006562J51391_1000534_pt1 | contig 36660 bp, 42 predicted proteins | sample Ararhi6_input_d2_FD_51391 | JGI IMG/M metagenome (IMG submission 51391) | reverse complement strand
CACTGCTGCCGGGCTGACAGGATTCTTTGGGTATATTGGTGGCTCTGCTTTTGCTAATGCCATGATGGGCGTCGTCGTCGATCACTATGACTGGACAGGAGGTTTCATTTTACTAGTTGGTTCTTGTATCCTTGCGATTGTGTTCCTCGCCATGACATGGAATACAGGAAAGCGCGTAGAGCAAGCTTAATGAAAATCACATAAAAGATTCATCTCCGCCCAACATGCCCTTTACATCTATTTCTTATGATGGAGGCAGTTACCGTAAAAGGAGGATAAAATATGAAGAAAAGTAGATTACTTGCTTTCGTGTTACTCTCTTTTGCTTTACTGTCTTTTGGTTGGGTGCCGACCACCATATCGGCACATGAACATCTTTTATCTCCAGATCGCATTTTAACCGTTGCACACCGCGGAGCATCAGGGTATGCCCCAGAGCATACCCTGGCTTCCTACAAGCTCGCCACAAAGATGAATGCAGATTACCTCGAACTCGACCTTCAAATGACAAAGGATGGACACCTCATCGTCATGCACGATGAAACGGTTGACCGGACGACAAACGGAACAGGCTGGGTCAAAGACCTCACACTTGCCGAAATCAAACAGCTCGATGCCGGTGCATGGTTTAACGAAGCCAACCCCGACAAACAAAATACCCACTATATTGGACAGCAAGTCCTCACATTAGATGAGGTATTACGCTACTTCGGTAAACGAGAAAATTATTATATTGAAACCAAAAAACCAGACATCTATCCACAAATGGAAGAAAAGCTATTGGCCGTCTTAAAGAAACATCATCTTCTTGGAAAACATACGAGAAAAGGGCAGGTCATCATCCAATCTTTCAGCCAAGAAAGTCTATTAAAATTGCAGAAACTCGCCCCTCGGCTTCCAAAAGTACAGCTATTAGATAGAGCGCAAATGACGTCTATTACAGATGATCAGCTCGACTTCATCAAATCGTATGCAGTGGGGATCGGACCGAATTTTAGAGCTTTGACACTTGAAAATGTACAGCAGGTCAGAAGCCATGGACTTCTCCTTCACCCATATACAGTCAATAGCGAGGCAGACATGACACGTCTTCTGCAATACGGCGTCACCGGTCTTTTCACCAACTTTCCAGATGTCTTTCAGCGTGTCAAAGCTTCTCTGTAAACGACAAAAGCCTTGCGGGTCCACTCCGCAAGGCTTTTGATTATTCCACCGTTTGATTAGATGGAGCAGCTTGGATCGGTTTTCTCTTTCCAATCCCAAATATGAAGAAGCTAAGCGCTACAACAATCAAGAAAACAATCCCCACAATAAGAGAAATACGCGTATCCTGATTAATGAGCATAAACACAAGAACCATCAATAAGAAGCCAATCGTAAGATAATTAGAAACTGGTGCTAGCGGCATCTTAAATGGATGCTGATCAAGCGCTGCCCCCTTCGCTTTTCTGAAGCCAATATGACTAATCAAAATGACAAACCAAGGCACCATACCAGGAAGGACACTCGCACTATACACATAAACGAAAATGTTTGGCGGCGAAACGTAATTTAAGACCACCCCAACCGCTAAACCAATCAGCACAGCAAATGTCCCAAAATACGGTACACCATTCTTCGAAATTTTTGTGAAGAAAGCAGGTGCCTGTCCATTCACACCTAATGTATAAAGCATACGTCCCGCACTGAAGATTCCACTATTACAGCCGGACATCGCTGCTGTAATGACAACAAAGTTAATAATACCTGCTGCTGCCGTAATTCCAATTTTCGCAAACGTCGCCACAAATGGACTGCCGAGCGTATTCAGCTGATCCCACGGATACACCGTTACGATGACAAAGATCGCACCGATATAGAAAATCAAAATACGCCAGATGATGCTTTTGATGGCATTTGTCAGCGTCTTTTGCGGATTTTGCGCCTCACCTGCAGTAATCCCAATGAGCTCTACCCCTTGATAGGCAGCAATCACTAGGGATAATGCAAACAAGAAACCGCTAAATCCACCTGTAAAGAATCCGCCGTGCGCCCAAAGGTTAGACAAACCAATCGCTGTTCCACCATTGCCAAACCCAAAGAAAATAATGCCTAAACCTGCAATGATCATTAAAATAATCGTCACAATCTTGATCATCGCAAACCAGAATTCAAACTCACCGAATGACTTAACCGAAATCAAGTTGGCCGCACCTAAAATGATCATGGCGATTAATCCGGGAATCCACGCCGGTAACTCCGGGAACCAATATTTCATATAAGCGCCTACGGCGATAATCTCAGACATTCCAACAATGACCCACTGGAACCAGTTACTCCAAGCTGTCATATACCCCGCAAGCGGATGAATATATTGATGCCCAAATGTAGCAAACGATCCCGTACTCGGTTCAAGATACAACATTTCTCCCATCGCACGCATAATAAAAAAGATAAAAATACCACACACTGCGTACGCGAGAAGAACCGATGGACCTGTCCATTGAATGGCTTTAGCTGACCCCATAAATAAGCCAACACCAATTGTGCCGCCAAGCGCAATCATTTGAATATGACGAGCACTTAACCCTCTCTTTAATTCCTTTTGAGCCACTTCTATTCCCCCTCATCAACAAACAACATAAAAAATAAAAAATCAGAATTTTCATTCTGATTCAAAATCTTCAATCTTTCGATGTATATTATCATAATAAATCTACCCTTAAAAAACAATTGTTTTTTTGAGGAAAACACTATTAACAAAATATTCTGACATAAAAAGATATTCAAATTATTTTATATTGATATATCGAATCAGAGGATCATCATCGCTTCAATGACCATCACTTAATAGAAAAGAACCTCCCCTTATATCGACCTCAAAGCTTTTCCCTCCATTTTTATAAACCATTCTATCCTGATCATCAACACAAGGAAAGTCATTGTGAAAAGTACCTGATCTTTTCTTCACATAACAAATAAATCCATCATTTTCCGGAATTGCCACTTTGACAGATGATCCAGTTGACGTCGATTTGAGCGAATGCAACATGGCCTTTGAATGTATCTGTACCCTTCTGCCTATTAAATTCAGATCAATATCTGAAAAAGCACCTACCATCTCCACTTTTGACGAAGTAGTACGCAGGCTCAATGTCTGCGTGTTGAGCTGTTGACTAGAGATAAGTCCACCCACTGTCTGCAAGCGCAGATGCTTGATTTCTCCCGTGAACATGGACTTTCCAGAAATCAATTGGCAGTCAGCCTCCTTCACCTTCAGTCCATCCAAGAATAGATTTGCTCCTTTACAATGAATAGACAAGGACTGTAACTGTGCCTGAGGGAGGTAAATCTCCAAATTCGTTTGATGAAGATGAAGCCCCAAGCTGATCGCTCGTTTTCTTTTATCTTGAATGACTAGCCTGCCTTCCTGCACTTGATGATGCAGTAAATACCGATGGGGGAATACATGATTGGTGGTCTGCTTCATCAATAAATAAGGATGATCATGGTGATAAAGGCGAACATCTCCCACCAGCCAGTTTAACGAAAGTTCCGTTATTGCTTCTTCAATTTGAACCGTATGCTTCACATGTCTCCACCCTTTTCCCATCATGAATTACCTCGTTTGCAGCCGGCCGATGCGGCTCCACAATTCCAAGATCACAATGAGGATTGCTGCAATCATCACTCCTGACAGGATGAGGTTCATTTGATCATTGCCATAAATGGCGAGCGATACATTTCCTAAAACAGCACATAAAACAATGGCAGTCAGGACGGTCATCAAAACAGATTTCTTGCTCAACCCTATTCTCATCGCCATCATGCCAATCGCTTGAACACAAACAATCAACATAAAGAATGTTTTCATCAATTGAAACAGAGAACCTGCCGTCAGCGTATCGTGAACAATAGGGAAAAACAATTCAGTCACACTAAACACAACAAACGAAGGAATGATACTACACATCATCGCAAACGTTGAAAGGCACACCATCCATATCATATGAGAAAGGAATCTCACTGAATTGGATGTGCGTTCCTGATAAACAGTCTTGCCTACACGCCAATACAGCATAGCTGTGATGATAGAAAAAAAGATCATCCATACTGTACTCGTTAACAAATAAATATTCGTATATTGCTGAAAACCCGGTTCGCGTTCAATTTTTGCAGCAAACGCAATAAAATAGATGAATACTAGCAGCACAATACTCGCGATGAAACTAGCTTGAATATACTGCTTCATGTGGCCTTTTCTTAGCTCAACCTTCATAAAATGAATCATACGTCATCCTCCTATCAGTTGGCATTCTTTATCTTTCGGGCAGATCATACCCGCCAATTTCAGCATAGTGCGCTGTCACCTTTTGAATAAATAGATCACTCACAATATCCACGCCAAGACCCTTCATCATCTGCTTTAAAAAACACAAACGCTGGACCGTTTCTTCATGATTGCGGACAAACAAGGTGGGATTCAACCATATATTCACAAGAAGCAAAAATACTTCTGCCACTTCACCAGGAAACGCAGTTTCCATCGAACCATCCTCAATCCCTTCAATGATTAACTGTTTGATTCTCACAGCATCCTGATTGACACCTGTCTTCATGCCTTCAATCACAAATTGCGGATTTTTCATCTGATCAACCAAGATCCCATCAATCGAATGAGACTGAGGGTCTGCCACAAGTTGCTCCAGGATAAGCTGCAGCTTCTCTTTCGCATGAGCTGCCTCCGTATGCTCAATTAACTCCTCAAGCTTCTCGGTTGCATAACGAAACTGCCGATCCATCACGCCGCGTAATATATCATCCTTCGATTTAAAATGATGATATATAGCCCCTTTAGACATATTCAATTCATGGATAATATCTTGCAAACTTGTCTTTTCAAATCCCTTTTCCTGAAACAACTTTGTCGACACGTCCAAAATTTGCTGCATCGTCTTTTCTGGATACTTATTTCGCGCCAGTTCAAACGCCCCCTTTTACATACCGACCGACGGTATGTTTATTTATATTTTTCATTATAAACGGTTCATGCAGATTTGTATACAACAAAAAAAGACCGCTCACACGGTCTCCTCAAGCTCAAAATGCAAATTCATCGGCACATCTGGCAAAGCCGAAGCCTCCGCCATATTTGTCGTAGGTGTTTTCTCATTCACTTCCTCAAATCGAAAACCGTCAGCCCAGACTGTTCCATGACCGCTGAGCAGCACTCCAAAATGAATGGATTCACTGCGCGTAGGAACATCTAATACGATCGCATATTGATTCCATTCCGTAGAATCTGTCACAGGTCGATTCTGCATATTATCAAACTGCACCGTATCACCCTTTCCGTCATCTACCCGCATCCAAATTCCTGCTGAAGATACATTCTCTGTTTTCAAGAAAGCAGAAAGCTTCAACCGCTTGCCTACATACTCTTTTGCTTGAAACCCTTGCATCATCGTCGCAAACTGTCCTTCTTGTACGCCTTCTTTAGATGATAAAACACCTGATTGCTTTCCCGTATGGAACTCTGCTGTATCAACACCCATCTCATACATATGCGGATGTGAACCACTCAAACCCCAGCCAGGTACTGCTTCATGTAATGTCATCGAATCTTCCTCCTTTTTCATTTGCATGTCTCTCATCATCGACCTGTACATTCCGGGAGGTAAGGAATACAGATGCTTAAAAGCACGCGTAAAGGCTTCCTGCGATTGGAATTGTAACGAAAAAGCGATGTCTAAAATCCCCTGATCCGTATACAAAAGAAGCTGTGCAGCCGTAGCCAATCTTCGTTTCCGCACATATTCCCCCATCGACAGCCCGGTTTCTCGTTTAAACACACGCAGCAAATGAAAATGTGAATATCCTACTTTCTCAGGCACCTGTCTCAGCGACAGCTCATCCATCAAATGCGACTCCAAATAAGAAATCACCTCTTGCGTCACCCGACTATACATCATCTCCCTCACCTCTTCTTGATCATAAAACAAATCAGTTCACTCGTTTTGATCAAAATTGCGATGTTTCATCTGTCCAGCTGAGGAGGAAAAACGCTAACGTGAGCGCTCGTTGTTCGATAGAAACTCCCTCACATCATCTGCGATTTCTTTTGATTTCGTATGATGCAAATAATGGCCGCCTTTGAAAGTAACGACTTTTCCGTGGTCTACATTTTTCAGCAGCTCTTCATGCATTGGTTTCCAGTTTGGTGTTTCTTCCTCCGTTTGATCCGCTAGGTAGAAAACAACAGGGAGACGCTTAGGAAAATGTAAACGCTCTGCATTTTTAAAGTTATTTGTGAAATTTTCCGCCTCACTCGCTTGGCTTTCATTCAAGAAATTTCGAAAGGTCAGCATTTTGATTTGATCTTTCGTTTGTTGATCCACGTTAGGCATCAACAGTTGATCTGGATTCACTTTCAATAACAATCTGTAAAAGCCAGATTGATTGAGCAGCTGCAAGCTAGAAACCGGCAATTCTTCCGTTTCCTGTTGAGGAACACTTGTATCAATGCCGACAAAGGCTTTGACTTCTTTTTCGTATTGATTCACATATTCTAATCCATAGATGCCAGCAATCGAATGACCCATCAGCGTATATTTTTTAATGTTAAGTTTCTGCAAACATTCATGAATCTCATCCACAATGTTTTGACTTGTCCTTGCTTTATCTGTGTCGTCACTTAAACCATAACCAAACGGTTCAATTACAACAACTCTATAATATGGCGATAACTCCTTGACTAACGGTTTAAAATCAAGCACGGGTGAAGCAGTTCCATAGCCTGGGAGAAGGACAATCGTTTCTTTCCCATCGCCTTGAATGAGCACATTCATCTGCTTCCCATCCACCAAGACCTTTTGCCCATAAGCTTCTATTTTCCCCTGTTCTCTTTCCTTACTAATTAGATTAACAACATAAACACTTGCTACAAATACAACCAAGACAGTCAGAATGGTACATAGAGCAATCAGCATTATTTTCAGTAATTTTTTCATTATTTCTTCTTCCCTTCATGATGAAGTACCCTAGCTTGCATCCGCAGATAAAAGATTAGTATTTTCTTTCACAATAGATAATGCCAATGGTATTTGCGCAAACACTTGATACATACATAAACGTAATCGCTATATAAAACCATTCCGTTGGAGATGATAATTCATGAACAAAAGCTTGAATGACAGCAACCAATATATAGGCTAATGCCACACCTACAATTGAAAAACTTCCGGCTTTCGCTAAAATAAATTGGCCCCGTTCATCCTGTTTATATTCACGGCTTTTCTTAAATTGAAAGACCGTACTTAAGATAGAAAGGATAATCAGAGAATAAAGTATGATCGTTGTCATCATCGCTGTTGTTCCTCCTTGTCGACCTCTTGAAAAACGTCATATAAATCAACTTCAAATGTTCTCGCAATTTGAAATGCTAGTTTTAAAGACAAAGAATATTTACCATTTTCAATCGCTGCCACAGTTTGACGAGTCACACCTAACTTCTCTGCCAAATCCTTTTGTGTCCAGTCTTTTTCTGCCCGTAATACTTTCATTCTATTTTTAATTTCCATTTCAAATTCCTTTCTTAAAGGATGATTTATTTAACAATATGTTAAAAATAATTAACATTATGTTAATTAACAATAACCTCTTTTCTTCTGTATGTCAATTTCACCGGATGCAAAAAAGAATCATCCATTTTGAAAGGCCTACCTCAAAATGAATGATTCTCTATAAATGATGTGATCATCTGATTTAAAACACTTTCCTCTGGTAAATCGCAGTAGAAAGTCCCCAAGATAGCAAGTAGATGAGCATAATCAGTACAGTTGATCCCGTATATACAATAGGGATCGATAAATTCATGATAAAATCAGTGATCCCACTGAATTGCTCTGCTAAATAGAAAACAACAGGCGGTCCCATAGCAGATAATACGATAAAGCCAATGATCACTGCCGTTGTGATATAACCAGGCTTTAAGATATAAAACAATGGAAACGTACATGCTGCGAACAATAAAAACAACCCGCTGCCAATCGCAATATCTGACAGCGAAAACAGCTTCCCAAACACAAATAATGCAGCACTTGTCAGCACGATCGCAATACTCATATAGAAAATGGCGCCAAGATAACGTGATGCGATAATTTCTTTACGTGTATAGGGCAAGGAATTTAATAGAATATTCGTTTCTGCCTTCTCATCATAAGCATATGTGTTAAATGGAATGAAGACACTAGCGACTAGAAACGTTAATACTGGATGGACATCCATGAAAATGAAAAATAAGATAAACGGAATAAAAATAAGTAACTGCTTCTTTTGCAAAATCACATCACGCTTAATTAAATGAAACATGCGCAATCCCGCCTTTCAAATAAAACATGATATCCTCAAGCGACGCCGGTTCAATCACAACAGCATCCCCAAAAATAAGTTTCACCTCATCAATCCGATCTGTTAATGCTTCAAATCCGGCTGCCGTACGCTGAATATGGATAAACGCCTTTTCTGTGTCTCGATCCAGCAAATCAAGGCTCCCCTTCACCAGCGCATAATTCTCCGCCACCTCATGAATCGACTGTTGAAAGACCAATCTTCCATTTTGTATAAACGCAATATAATCCGCAATCCGGTCTAAATCAGTCGTCATATGCGTTGAGAAAAAAATCGTTCGATTTCCATCAATCATCAATTCTTGTAACGTGCCGAGCAGCTCTCTTCTAAAGACCGGATCTAAACCAGCAGTTGGTTCATCCATAATAATCAGCTCTGCATGGTGCGACAGCGCAATCGCAAGCGATGCCTTCATCTGCATCCCTTTTGAAAATGTTTTAATCGCTTTATTCAGCGGTAGGCCAAACTGTTCAATATATTGATAAAAAAGCTGGTCATCCCAGCGTTTATAGGCAGGTGCCACAATTCGTTTGATGTCTTTTAAATTCAATCCTGGGAAAAAAACGTTAGCATCGTAAACAAAGCCAATTCGTTCCTTAATCTCTTTTTCATGGGTGCAATAATCTAATCCAAAAATTTCAACCTCACCAGAATCTGGTTTTAACAAATTCATGATCATTTTAATCGTGGTCGACTTACCGGCTCCATTTTCTCCAATAAACCCAGTAACAAAGCCCTTTTTGACCTGTAAATCAAGATTCTGCACAGAAAAATCTTTGAACCGTTTTGATACTCCTTTGAATTCAATCACATGCTCCACTCATCTCACTCCTCATACAAGAACTTTAATAACTGCTGCAATTCATCAAAAGATAAGCCTAATTCCTTGCCGTTTGTAACAACCGCTCCAAGCTGTTCCTCAATCACCTTCAATTTTTTCTCTCTCATGACCTCTAGGTTTTGCTCGGCAACAAATGAACCCTTCCCGACAATCGAATAAATAAATCCTGCCTTCTCTAACTCTTCATATGCACGTTTTGTTGTGATGACGCTAATTTGTAAATCCTTCGCTAGCTTTCGGATAGACGGCAGGGCCGCACCTTCTGCAAGCTCACCCGTTAAGATCAACGATTTGATTTGCGTCGTAATTTGCTCATAGATAGGCTCCTTAGAATGGTTAGAAATCGTAATTTGCATATAAAAACCTCTTTTTTCTGTACTGGTATTCGCAATGAAATATTGTATATACACTATATATACATTATATACACACTAAAAAAATATTCAACTCCTTTTATGAACTTTTTTGAATGCAACTAAAAAACCGCACAGCTCTTCAGCCATGCGGTTCCTCAACAAATCAATTTATCTCCAATATACCCATTTTCCCATAAGCCATTCCACAGGCCCTCTTCTCCACTTTTTCAAATAGAGATAGCTGATGAACAGCTGTGCTGTGTAAAGTCCAACAGCAAGTAGCAGTCCAAACATTGAGCCCATTTGTCCGAATAACCCAAGTCCGTAAGAATAGAAAATCGTTGTACAAATAATAGATTGTGCTAAATAGTTTGATAAAGACAATCGGCCAAGTCCTGCAAGCAGACGTTTCAACCCTTGTGCAGCCTTTGAATAGTAAAAGACAATAAAAGCTTGAATATAACCGATCGTCAGGACATAGGCTCCTAACGTCAGCACCATTTCACTCCAAGGAGCATCACTGAACGTCGCACATTTTAAAGCGAGCCCGATGATAATCATCCAAACCCAGCCTTTACGATAAGCCATGCCTCGATCTTCTTCTGTCAGATGACCTTTTTTCCCGATCGCCATGCCAAGCAGTGCAAATGGACCGATCATGATAGGAGCATAGAGAAGACTTAAAATTGGTGTCAGAGTAAGTGTTACAATTGCCATAATGATGGAGACGATGACCATATCATCTTCAATTGTAATCCGGCTCAACACAATATCGCCATATGTACCAGTCCCATATACATTTGTTAATAATTCAGAATTTCCATAAATAAAATTCATTAGAGTTGGATAAATCACTAAAGATACGGCACCTAAAATACCCGACCATATAAACACTGTTTTGATCCGGCTGCTCAAAAACATCATCAAGAAAAACGTACATGCTCCATAATATAAGAGAATATCACCATTCCAAATGAATATGTAATGCAGCATCCCAAGCACAATAAGACCAAAGCCGCGGCGAACGACGATGGCATTCGTATTCAGCCCCTTGGCCTTAGTGGATTCAATCAGTTTGATAAAAGAATACCCAAACAAAAAGGAGAAAATCGGATAAAATGACCCCTGGAACAAGATCTCCGTCACATATACCCCAAACTCCTGTCCCCATATGCTCGGATCAAACATCTTCTCAAAATCATAATCATATTGAAAATTAAGCATATTCACAATCAAAATACCTAATAAACTAAAACCACGTAAACTATCAATAAACTCAACCCTAGATCCCTTCAACACGACCGCTCCTTCGGAAAGTATAAATACATCTATATATAATAACTCATTTATATAAGAAAAGTTATATAATCCTGAATGTTATAAAACCCTAAATTCATTGTTTATCGAATCTGTAGACTAGAAATAATTATATACCTTAAAATTTAAACAACCATTAGATTAATTAATATACATAATTTAAAGTTCTTACTCGCATTTCTATAAAACAAAGTCCTTTTTACTATATGAAGGTGAATTATATTGAAAAACCCAGAAATTATAGTTCGTTAGTTTCAATTTAATGTAAAATATGAAAAAATATGAAAATATTGTTGTGTTTAAACTTATTTTGTTTTAATATTTAATACATAAATTAGCAGGAGGTGAAAACAATGGTAGCTTTCTTAAGACTTGTTGCTCAGCTTGGTACTAAAGCCGCTAAATGGGCTTGGGACAACAAATCAACTGTTATTAACTGGATCAAGAACGGTGCAACGTTCCAATGGATCAGTGATAAAATTGACAGCATTATCAATGGCTAATTCTGAATTTTTTAAAAGTGGAATTTGGGAGGTGAAAAGAATATGGTAGCTTTCTTAAAACTTGTTGCTCAACTTGGTACTAAAGCAGCTAAATGGGCTTGGGACAACAAATCAACTGTTATCAACTGGATCAAGAACGGTGCAACGTTCCAATGGATCAGTGATAAGATTGACAGCATTATCAATGGCTAATTCTGAGATTATCTTTCCAAGTAGTTTGGTGGAGGTGAAAAGAATGGCAACTTTCTTACAACTTGTTGCTCAACTTACAGCTAAACAGGCGATTTGGGCTTGGGCTAACAAAAAAAAGGTACTTGAATGGATAGGACAAGGCTTTTCTTTTAAATGGATTTCAAACCAAATTATCCGAGCTTTAGCAGGCTAAACGAATTCAGGAGGTGAAATAAATAATGGTAGCTTTCTTAAGACTTGTTGCTCAACTTGGTACTAAAGCCGCTAAATGGGCTTGGGCTAACAAATCAACTGTTATCAACTGGATCAAGAACGGTGCAACGTTCCAATGGATCAGCGATAAAATTGACAGCATCATCAATGGCTAGTTGTTCGTTAGCCCAATAGGGATAGTGGAAACACTCTATCCCTATTGTTTTATTATAGCCAAAAATCAAACATTTAAAACCTAAAAATCATAATTTTTGTGATTATTTTTTTATAGTGATGTCTTGTGTTTTCATCTTTTCAATTTCTTTGACTCTTTTTTTGTGGAGCATTCTACGACCGCGGTTCCACTCTTCAATTAAAAGAGCTAATCCAACTAGCGCAATAATAAGAAAACCTATATTATTACTTGCTTTATTTTCGAAATAAAACCATGACATTCCAGCGATAAAGACGATCGGGATTAAAGCTCCCCACAAAAGGTTGTTTCTTGTTGAAAGGAAATACTGAACTGCAAAAACGACAACTACTAAAATAAAATACATTAATTCATTCATTTAATCTCCATCCCTTTCTGCTTTATATTTTTCAATAATGTTTTTGGCAACTTCTAAACTAATTTTTTCCTCAATCGCGAGTTTCTTTACATATTTAATTAGAGTTTCTTGCTCTAAAGTTTCATTTAATCTAATCAATTGAATGATTCTGTCTAATCGGGTTCTAACTGTTGGATAAGAAACATCATAATCTTTCGCCATTTGTTTTAATGAACCTGAACTAAGTATAAATTTTCTTATAAATTCTCTGTCCTCAGAATCTACAGATAAAATCCATGTTGGAATATCTTTCTCCATATATCAGCCACCCCGCTTTTTTATTATTATAACACAGAAATAATAAATGTAATCAAAAAATGAATAAAAAAATGAATAATGTTTATTTTTTTTAAACTTTTTTAAAATTTATGTGGAAAAATCTATCCAAAATATGTTATTGTAAGTTTAGGTTATTTAACCAATAAATTGTATTTTGTGGAGGTTAAGCATGAAACGTACTTTAGAAAAGACTTTTACTATTATAGGTGTTATTTTATTCACAGCCTTACTTATTGGAAGCTTTATGTTTTATGAAGGAACAAAAAATAACAATGATACTAACAAACTAATCCAAGACTTTATTGATGAAGAAAACGTACAAGATATCACACCGGAACAAGTAATTAACATCCTTGCCAATGGTTCTTTATATATGATCGCAATAACGATATTGAGCATACTAGCAGGAATTTTTTCATTAATATTATTAAAAAACAGAGCACGCTCTGCCGGTATTCTATTAATAACTACCTCTATTTTAGGCTCCTTATTAACAATCTTTTTAGGCATACTTGGCGGCATTGCGTATCTAATTGCTGGAATTACTATAATTGTGAAAGATAAAAAAGCAAGAAACGGGACAGATCAGTCATTCTAAAAGAGGTGAAACTATGTTTGCAATTGGTTTGAATGAATTCAAAGCACTGTTTAAAAGTATACGCTCTATCCTAATTATTATTGTCCTAATTGGAATTACAACCGGTACGGCAAAAATCCTTAGCCAATTTAGTGACCAATTGAAATCTTTAGGTCTAGGTGATAATGCATATGTGGGTGGATTAATGGTATTACTTTTCATTGCTGCCCCACTATTTGTCACCAGTCTAGCCCATAATGTAATCAATAAAGAGGTATACTCTCGTACTGTTCGATTTTTGGTGACGAAAACATCTAGAAATAACATATTATTAGGAAAGTTTTTAGGTAATCTTCTTTTTTGGATTGTATGTTTAACAATTTCCTTAATATTAATTATCCCGTTTTCAAACACTTTTTATTTTCTAGAATTAATACAATGTATTGTATTTATTTCTTACTTCTTAGGGTTAACTCTATTACTATCCACTATCATTTCAAACCCATCTATTACAATGTTTCTAGGTATTACATTGTCGATTATTTTACCTGTTATCGGTATGATTAGCATTGGGTCAAATAATATTATCATTAAAATGATTAGTTATATCACACCCTATTATTATTTCACTCAAGAGCAGACTGCTTTTACATATATAGTCATCCTTTTCCCAATTTTATTTATAATTGTAAGTTTAATGCTTTTTAGAAAGAGGGATTTATAGTGTATGCACTCAAAACGACCAATCTAACAAAGAGATATGGAAATAAAATTGTTGTTGATAAAATGAACTTATCAATCGATAAAGGCACAATATTTGGTTTTCTAGGGAAGAACGGTGCCGGTAAATCAACATTTATAAATATGATTACAGGTATAATTGAACCAACTGAAGGACTTTATGAAGTATTGGGCTATAAAAAGAATCAACAAAAATCAATCTGGGGTAAAATAGGGGTTCTCCCTGATTATTCTACATTCTATGAAAACATGACCGCACTAGATCATTTAAAATACTTTAGTCAAATATTGAAATTAGATTTAAAACAAGAAGATTTAATTGAACTTCTAGATAAAGTTGAGTTAAAAGATGCAGCTAAGTTAAAGACTAAAAATTTTTCATTTGGAATGAAAAAAAAACTAGGGATCGCCCAAGCATTATTAAATAAACCTGATTTAATTTTTTTAGATGAACCGACTTCAGGGGTAGATGCAAATTCAGTATTAAATATCCATTCTATTATTAAAGAAATCGCCACAAACGGTACTACCGTATTTCTAACCTCACACAATTTAGATGAAGTTGAGAAATTATGTGATGAAGTTGCTATTATGAACAAAGGTGTCATTCAAATTAAAGGAAGTATGAAAGAGTTAAGAACAGCATACAAAAAGAATATGACGGTTTATATAAAGCATAGTGTTGCTTCAATTGCACAGATTGAGTCATTAAAAGTAGACCTTAAGAGTCTTTCTATAAAAAATGAAATCAGTGAACTATCATCTCAAATAACCATTGAAGATGAATCATCTATACCATTAATCAACAAGCTTTTTATTTCTAAAAACATTGATGTATTTAGAATAGAAGTCGATGAGCCATCATTAGAAGAAATATTTCTTAATATTGGAGATAATAATTAAGAATCCTATAAAAAGTAGATTTAGTATCCAAGTGGTACTAAATCTACAAAGGATAAGGAGGATTATATTTGTATCAATTGAAGGAGCCCTCAAAAAAAATTTCTAAAGATGCGATTAAGGTTTGGCGGATTGTCGACTTTATAAATTTTATTATATCAACTAGCGTTTTAGTTGTCCTTTTAGTTCTACACAACTATTATAGTTGGTCAGAATGGATTGTTTGGCTTATTTATAGCCTTATGGGTATTTTAATTATATCAGCTATTGTAGAACTCATGTTAGTCCCTATTTACAAACAAAAAACTTGGCGTTATGAAATAGATATAAATATGATTCAATTAAAGCATGGAGGAATTTTCAGAAGGAAACACCTAATAATTCCTATGAATAAAGTATATTTTGTAGATACATATCAAGGTCCCTTATTAAAAAAATATAAATTATCTTCTATTAAGATTGGTACGATTGGCTATGTACATGAAATACCTTGCATTCCAGAAAAAGAAGCTTCAGATATTCGTGATTATATAGCGCATATTACTGATAATCAAACCAAAAAGAATGAGATTAGAAAGGAAAGCTCTCTATAAATGGAAACTAATAGTCGCCTAAAAAGATTACATCCATTATGGATGCTATTTGAATTATTAAAATCGATTAAAGGTTTCATCTTCTTCTGTATTTTTTTATCAGTATTATTTGGTTTTTCATCCATATCAATATTCTCTAAATTAGGTTTTTTAATTATTGTTATTTTTATAATTTACAAGGTCATTACTATATTATTAGAGTGGAAACATTTTGGTTATGACCTAAGCGAAGAGGAGTTATATTTAGAAAAGGGTAGGTTCATTACTGTAAAAAGACATTTTCCAATTAACAGTATTCAAGGCGTGAATCAAACATCTACTTTTTTTCATCGTTTTTTTGACCTTACCTCTTTGTTAATTGATGTAGGATCAAGCAATAATGACCACGTAGTAAAATTACATATGATTACAACTTCAGAAGCTTTGAGCATAAAAAAGCACCTTACAGAAAAAGGCAGTATCAATGCTAATGTAGAAAGTGAATTTGAAAGACCTATACAACAAAGTGCTCAGAAACTTCATTATGAAATCCAAATGAAGGAGATATTTATTGCTTCCCTTACATCTTTAAGATTACTTTTCTTTCTACTTCTTCTCTATTCTGCTTACTCAGAAATCAATCAATTTTTGTCTTTAGAAAAGTATATAGATAGTTTGATTTCATTTGTAAAATCCTCTCCAATGACAATTATTCTGAGTGTTTTTTTACTTATTATATTGTCTATTCTATATGGAATTTTAAAGACATACTTGCAATATGGAGGATTTAAATTATCTTCGGACAAAACTAGACTGTACATCGAAAAAGGTAAATTGAATATTACTGACTTCTCTATCCCAAAAGAAAAGATTGAAGCGTTATACTTCACTAGCAGTTTTATACAAAAATTACTTTCTATTGTGAAAGTAAAAATCATCAGTTCGACTGAAGTTAATGACGAAAATGTAAAATCACCAAATATATTATTTCCTTTTATAAATAAAAATTTGGCAAATAAATTAATTTCAGATATCTTTCCTAACATTAGACTAGAGACCAATATGAAGAGAATACCATGGTATTCAATCATACCTAAATTATTTAGATCATTCATATTTTGGTGTTTAACGCCAGCTCTTCTTTTATTTTTCAGAAATGACTTATGGTATATTTCAATATTCATAAGTGTTGTATTTTTACTCATTCAATTGTTTAGCAGTTTGTACAGCTCCTACAGTTGTAATGATCATTATTTGCAAATAAAAAAAGGCGGCCTTACAGATAGACTTCTCATAACACACAAATATAATATAGAAAGATTAATAATCTCAGAAACACTTATCCAAAGGAAATTAGGGTTGGCTTCAATTAAAATAGTTAACAGAGCAAAACCAACAAAAACAACTATCATGCATGATTTACCAAAAGAAATAGCCGAAAATTATTATGATTGGTATTCAAAAGGAATAGCAGAACAAACTTCTATCAACATACCTAATGATCATTCATTAAATCTATTTACTGTTCAGAAACCAACATAATTTAAATCAAATTCAGGCAATGACTTAAGTTGAAACTTTGATTACGTAAAAAAGGGCTAAACATTTTAGCCCTTACCTTTTTCATCCTTCCAAAGCACACGCTTCATATAAAACAAAATCCCCAATCCAAACAAAATCAACGGCAACTCCCAGTCTGCGGAAATCGGCAGCCACTTCAACATCATGAGAATCAGCAAAACAGCTCCCACACCTGCATAAAAGACCACCGTTTTTTTCAATTCTTGGTTTGATTGAAACAAAACGCTCCCCTCCATAACTCTAATTATGATCGTTTTTCTAGTTTTTTTAATATCTTTTCCCAGCCGGTATCTCCCATTTTCCGATCAATTAATTGTCCCTCTTTATCTATGAGGCAAAAACTTGGCAATCCTTGAATTTTATATTTTGTGACAATCTCATAATCTTGATCCAACACAATGGGAGCAATGAGATTCTTTTCCTCCGCATATTTCGAAACAACCTCTATCGATTTTTCTTCTTCCGTATATGGAACATGGACACAGGTTAAATGGATACTCAACTGATCCACACTATGTAGAATGTGGTCGGTTAATTCTTCACAATGCGGACAGTTAACTGACCAAAAATAAAGAAGCTGAGTATGCCCTTCAGGTAAACACCGCTGATGTGAAGAATGAATCCAAGGAAGGTGCTCAGACCATTTAAGTATTTGCGTTTCCACTACTCATCCCCCTTTTCTTTTAATTGAAAAGCGATGATTTTTCCTAGTGCCTCTTCTGCGGCAAAAGGGGCCACATTTCCTGATGGATTCTCTTGTTCCTGTTTTAGGCACTCGTACATATTTTTTTCGATTTTTGATGGGTCAATCCAAGAGATACACCACGATGCCCAAAAACAAGTAGGACCCTCATAACGCTTTGCCAAAGACAGAAGAAATGGCAAACTAGGCTGACCAATTCTCATGAGTGAGATCGCAGCCGCCATTCTTGTCTCCTCTTCTTCACTTTCTAGCAGTTTAGCAAGAGCTTCTGCTGCATCCCCTGCATCTGCTCCAAATTCACCAAGAACCGCTGCTGCAATATTCCGCAAAGAACCCTCTTCTTTTAAGGCTTCAACAAGCACTGGCACTGCCTCTTTTCCTGATTTCTTTAACTCCCCCATGGCTTGAACGATCGTTACTTCATTGGTATTGACTAAACGTTGAACCGATTGGGATAGCTTATCTTCTGGTTTCATGACAATCAACTCCTCTTTTTAATGAGTCCCACGGCATCGATAACAAGTCACATAACATACACATCCAGCAAATACACATGTCATCGTTGTAAACCAGCCATTAGTGAATAGATGAATCCCAATGATGACCGCAGCACTTATGACAGATCCGATGAGCAATGATCGATAATAGATGCCCAAAGAAAGACTCGCTTCTCGTCTCAAAGGCTGCGTAAAGGCAAAGAGCCGTATAGTCAAAAACCAAATATATACCCCTACGCCATAAATGGCCCAATACAATACATCATGAATCTCTAACAAGATAAGAGAAATTAAGTAGACACCATACAACCAAAGGGTTTGAAACACTTCCAACAGAAGAATTTTTTGATATAAAGCACCCGGAAAAAGATACAGCATTCCCGTTTGCCCGTGTCTTACAATCCCCGCGTAATATGAACTGAGCAGGACAGATGCACCAATGACCAGAAAGAATAGAGTCAACCAATCTGAAAAATAAGAACTAACGACATAGTAAGTACCGATCAACAGCATGGTGGATAACAGGTGGAAGGTAGCATACTTTTTGATCATCAATATTTCTAGCCAAAGGAAAGCCCAGATGCCCGTTAATGATGAAAGCCCCCACCACGTCTTGCTTTTCTTTGGACTTATTGGATTTACATGAACCTGTTTCCCCTCAAATTCCTCCCAAAATGCCGCCTCTTTGACTAACGACTCCATCATCTCTATACGATGACTCGACCTGTACATCATCATGAAAGATAAAATCATCACTCCAAGTAATATCAATACAGAAATGAATGAAAACTCCACTATCATGTGTCCGACTTGATACATCAAAGAAGCAGATATCTCCATCATTGACGACTGTTTCAATATCAATTGATTCATAATAAGCAATGAAAGACAACCAAACATCAGTATAAAACCAATGAAGAGCACTCGCTTATATACTTGAATGGTTCTTGCACAAGATACTGCAATCATCCATGTTTCGATCATACATAACAGCGCTGTTAACAGGAGTGATTTACCAAGTAGAAAAAAGTACTGCTGCGTTAAACAAAGAAGGAGGATATCAGCTATCACAGCAGAAACAATGAGAAGAGCACATCGCCAAAAAATGTGATATACCCATACACTCATCACAACTGTCCATAAAGAAGCACCACTTCCATACAACCACATGATATCGTACATCTGACTAGGCAATCGATTCGAAAACAAGCCAAAGCCAGTATAAAGAACAAATAAAACGACAATGATCCATCCAGCTGTACTTGCATTCCAATCGCCCATACTTGAGACTGCGCTCAGCTGAAAACCGATGGCAGCCATCATAAGTAGCAAGATCAGAAAGGGCATTTTCTTTTCTTGATTTTTACTGATCAAGCGCCTTTGGGATTTCATCCATAAAAGGGAAAGCGTGTTATTCACTAGACCACTCCCCTAGAAGTTGAATGACTTCTGCCCGCCACTTCATTTGTTCTTCCTGCCGCTTAGGAACAGCGATACTTTTCATGATGGCACCGTCTCGAATCAATATCACCCTACTAGCCGTATCAAGAACAAACTCTAGACTATGAGTGGACACAAGAACCGAACCACCTTGAAGACTCTTCTGTATCAGCCAATCTGACAGCCATTGTTTCGAAGGGATGTCTAACCCAACAGTCGGCTCATCTAAAATAAAAAGGGAAGCATCTTGCACAATGGCCCCTGCTAAGACGACACGTTGTTTTTGACCTCTTGAAAGCCTTCCGCACAATTCGTTCATCTTCATTTCGATATGTACTTCTTTCAACGCCTCAAATACCTTTTCTTTGATCTGTTTTAAACCTTTATGATAGCCTCTTGCACGGAATTGAACATGTTCAGCAACCGTTAAATCTGGGTACAAATATGGCTGATCTGGAATAAGAGCTACTTGTTTTTGGACATGGGAATGACCAGGAGGAAATCCCTCTATGAGTATTTCCCCTTGATCAGGTTGATAGAGACCTGTTAAACATCGAATGGTTGTCGTCTTCCCCGCACCATTAGGACCAAGCAGTGCCACAACCTCCCCTGCTTCAATAGAAAATGAAAGGCCCTCTATCCCATCACCATTGCTATATCGTTTGCTTACATTCTGAACCTCCATAAATGGCATCAAATCTCTCCCTTTTATTAGAGTGATGTATGCTGATCTATGGTGTTTTTACAATGGAATGTAAATGTAATTAGACCCACTCATTGTTTACCATAATATTACCATATGAGGTATAAAAGGGTAAGAGGATTATAATCATTTAAAATACTAAAAGAAACAAACAAAAAAGATTGGGCATCAATAATCCCAACCTTTTATCTATTAAACAAACCAATTCAAACCGAATCCATATCCCGACAAGCCCATGCATCCACCTCGACCTTTAAAGCAGGTGAAGCCAAAGCCACCACATAAATCATCGTCATACAAGGCAGGTGATCTCCTAAAAACTGACCCATGATTCGTTTTCTACTCTCAGCATCAAACTCCCCTACTAAATAGAACACAAGCTTCGTTATATCTTCCACTTTCATATCTGCCGCTTCTACATTGCGTTTTACATTCTCTAACGCTAGCTCGAGCTGTTCCATCGGGCTCTCTGGGATGGTCCCATCGACTTCCATCCCCACTTGCCCTGATAAGGTTAACCACCGCTGCGGCCCTGTTGTCTCTATTTGATGGATGTACGGTGCAACTGGCGCATGAATGGTCTCAGGATTACGTGATGTTTTCATTGATCAAACCCCTTTTCTGAAAATACAATCAACTTACACCTATCATACCAAACTTTCTTCCCATCCTATCTACATATGCTCCAAACGAAGCAAAAAAAAGACCTTTCTTCATAAGAAAGACCTCTCTAAAATGATGACCCGCTCCGATGCTCAATTTGATGAATCCAATTCAAATCCGCCTCTAAATGAAGCAGTGTGCCAGAAATCAATAAGTACCGACTCTCATCACCTTGCACAAGACATTCCGTTTTTAGCTTCGTGAGTTCCATCACATCTTTCATAATGACGGCTTTCTGCTGCTGAAGCATTTCTTTTTCTTGATGAAATCTGATTTTCCGTGCACAGCCCCATTTAAAGTGAAAATCATCCTTTGCAGCATGATATGGAACAGGTGCCAACAGCCATGATTCCAGCTCTTGTCTGCCTTCTTCCGTCACGTCGTACAGCTTTCGATCTTGGTCATCTATTCCCACTGCTGTCACCAATTGATCACGAATTAACCGATCAAGCGTCGTGTAGATTTGACCCGGGTTGATTTTTCCTTTTATTCCGAGCAATGACTCGAGCTCTAGCTTTAATTCATATCCATGATGTTGCTGCTGACAGAGCGATGTTAAAATTCCGTATTTCACTGACATATGATTTAACCTTCTTTGAGAGATGATATCATCTCTATTTTACTCGCTGTCGCACTAGAAATCCACGAAGCCGCTAAACTGAGTGCAATTCCTGCGATCACTGCCAGCATTAGATGCACAAACGGCAATTGGAATGAAACAAATCCACCGAGCCAATCAGATTGGCTTGAAATATATAGAAGAATCACACCAAATAAAATGCCGCCAATCACACCTGTTAACCCAATGAGCACACCTTCTCCGACGATCATTTTTCTCACCTGCTGCTTTGTCAGCCCCAGCGCCCGCATGGTGCCAATCTCAGATGTTCGTTCAAGCGTGTTCATCAGCAGTGTATTGGCTGTTCCAATGCTCGCGAGCCCCATAATGAAAATGAGCATCATAGAAATTAACTCATTCATACCAGTGAAAGCCGATGTCGTTGATTTAATCTCATCCTCTACTGTTTTCACCTTTGAAAGCCGCTGTCCAAAGTCTTCCCATAGCTGATCTCGTAAAGACTCACCGGCACCTTTGTCTTTTAACGTAAGCAGGATATCAAGAGGCTGCGCCCACCCTAAATCCTCTTGTAAAAATGTCTGATCGACAAATGCCACATAACCCGAATGATGAGAAGTTTTGACCACATCAATGACTTGTAACTGTTGCCGGCCAGAAGGTGCATTGAGATACACACTCTCTCCAATACGCCCACCCCATTCATCAAAAGCACGCTCTCCTAACACGATAGAAGGCGTTTCTGATAATCGTTGATACAAATCGCCTTTATTGTCACCTTCTATAAAAGAAGGTCCTTTCTCATCCACACCGATGATAGAAAATTGTCTTTTCTCTCCATGGGCCGTTTCCCATGTCAAAGGAGCCGCTTCCATCATCGGTTCCACCCGCTCAACAGACTCATAGGATGACAGCTTTTCTTGATCCGCTTTCGTCCATGGCGCTTCAGAGGTAACCCTGAGATCACCGCCGTACGTTTGACGGATCTCTTTTTCATAGCCATCTGGAGCCGATTCAATGACCGCACTTAAAAGCAAGATCACAGCAATCCCAACAGCTAGAATCGCCGCCGTATTGGCATTTCGATTCAGTTGCTGCGTGACATGCTGCGAGGATAGATGGCCCGGGTAACCAAAGACAAACTTCAAAAGAGGCGCCAACAACCGGTTCAAAAAGAGCAGAAAAAATGGGAATAACAGAACCATGCTGGCTAAAATGCCAAGATAAGCAGCCGGATGATCCACCCATACAAATGAAAGCAAGCCTATCCCTATCACCGCTCTAATGACCGATTGTTTTTTCAGTGTAGAAGTTTGGGTAGTGGATTTTAAAGTCAGTAGCACAGACGTTTTCCCTGCATGATAGATCGGAAATAACGAAAACAGCACAGGGAACACAATACCAATGATCACTGAAATTACAACAGGCACTTGCCAATCTAACGAATACACCATATCAAAAGCGAACACACCAAGCAGTGTTTGCATGAACACATCTCCAAGCCAAACACCAATCGGCACCCCAATGGCTGTTCCAATACATGCCAAGATCAAAACCTCAATCAACATCAGCTTAGAAACAGAGCCCTGCGTATAACCAAAGCTCTTCATAATCGCAAATTCCTTTTTCCGTTCCATCACACTCGTATAAATCATATTAAACACGATAAAACCGCTCATAAACATCGACAGCCCTGCGATGAGGTAAAAGAACGTGTACAACCCGCCAATGTCATTACTTTGCCGGTCATCCGCCACCACAGGCTGGACAAAAACATCGGCATCCTTGAACTCTTTCTGTAAAGATTGAAAGAGCTGTTCCCCGCCTTCATTTGTCTGAAATCTCATATAAGAAAGCTGATCATCCATTCCCGTCCAGTCTCTCAATATATCAAGCGGCGCCATCACACGAAAGCTCGATGATTCTGCACTCTTCCAGTCACTCGGACTTGAAAGCAGCTGTGTATATTCCACAATGGCAGATACCTTCGCTTCGCCCAAATCAGAAAAACGAATGGTATCTCCCACTTTTTTATTCAGCAGCTTCGCCACAACATCTGGTATGACCAACCCCTGATTATCCAAACGCCCTTCAATCACAGGCAGCTTCAGTAAAGAGCTCGTTTGATCTTGTACTCCGGTAATGCGCACCGCCCGTTGGTTAAGAGAGTGATCACCTTCTACATCAAAAAACGTCTGTTTATCCAGCGCTAATAATGATCCTGTCACATCAGGATGCTTTAAAATGGATGAGATCTGTTCCTCATCATACGTATGATCATCACTCAACACCCAATAATCTGCATCAGCGACATACATTTGCTCATAATAATGAAACACATCATTTGTCGTTCGATCGGCAATGAGCATCGACGTGACAAAAGCAATCCCCACCATGATGCCTAAGACAGAAATGGCGAACCGCTTTTTATGCTGAATCATGTTACGCCATGAAATTCGCCACATACTGAGCATAATCATCATCCTTTCTAGAGATCACTTGATCAATAACACCGTCTTTAAAAAGGATGATTCGATCCGCAAATCCTGCTGCGAAAATATCATGCGTCACCATGATAATCGTCTGCTTGCTTTCTCGATTGAACTTGCACATTAACGCCAAAATATCCTCCGCTCTATGCCGGTCCAAGTTCCCCGTCGGCTCATCTGCTAACAACACTGACGGCTGATTGACTAGAGCTCTTGCAATCGCTACACGCTGCTGCTGCCCGCCGCTCAGCAAACTAGCCCGTTTCCGCCCAAGTCCATTCAAGCCAACAGCCTCTAACAGCTTTACAACCGTCTGTTGATTCTCCTTTGTTAAACGTCCATCTGCATGCAGCGGAAACGCCACATTTTCTTCGACAGTTAATGTAGGCAGCAGCTGATAATTTTGAAACACAAACCCAATCTGTTTTCTGCGAAAAATCGTTCTCTCTTTCTCATTCATCTCACTCAACTGATGCTCATCTATCAAAATCTCTCCATCAGTAGGCAGATCAAGCCCGCCTAACAGCTGAAGTAATGTACTTTTTCCAGAGCCACTTGGTCCCATCACCGCTACAAACTCCCCTTCTTCTACCGTCAAATCAACGCCCCTCAACACCTCAGTCCGCTCCTGGCCTTGAAAAAATTCCTTCTTCACATTCTTGATCTGAATCATCTGCAAACTCCTCCCATCCCTTTACGGAGTAATTATATACTAAGTATATATTATTTCAACATCAAAATCATGATAATATGCATTTATGTCTTATTTTTTACTTACTAAATATATAAAAGACCCTTTAGATTTTCATATCCAAAGGGTACATCATGCTATAATTCTTGTTTTCTAAAAAGAAACCATCCGATGAGAAAAAAGAAACCAATCAATACCGATACACCTAGAAAGCTTGTAAGTGCCTGATCCGAATAAGTCCCTCTATGAATCATCTCCTCAGCCGCACTTGTGACGCCTTTAGGTGCAAACTTCCCTAATGTGTCCTCATAAAACGAAGGAACGGTAAACAGGATGAGATTGATCAAAAGGGAAACACCGCCCGCAGTCACTGAGCGCTTAAAGAACGCCGATGCACAAATGGTCGATACCACAATGAGCAGTAGGTTCGGATAATACAAAAGCGTCCCTTTTAACACGTTGACCCAATCCACAAGCCCAAATTGGATGTCCACATAATAAACGGAAGCAAGCACTGCCACTATCAAACTAAACAAAGTTAAGCAGGCATAGGCACATGTTTTTGAGACATAATAACTCATTCGACTGATCGGTTTCACCATAATCATCGCCGTCACCCCAGAGGCACGCTCTCCAGCAATCGTCCCCATCACGATCATAATGAGGATAAACACGCCAAGCGAATCAAATTTACTCAAAGCACTGGCTAAAGCCTCTCCAGCACTAGGCTCTGGTATATAAAATGTAGACCCTTCAGGTAAATTAGCCGAATTCGATAAAAGATCCGGCAGCATTTTGAGCGTAATAGGCTGTGTAATCATTAAAATCGTAAAAATGATCGGCATAAATAAGATTTTATAACTAGTGAATAACTCCCTAAATTCCTTTTTCAACATCATCATGCCGTCACAACCTTCATGAAAATATCTTCAAGCGTCAGCTTAGATAATCGATATTGGATAAGAACACCGCCAGTTTCAGTGATGAGACCCGGCAGCTCCTTCAATGCCGTATGTTGATTGTTGACTCGCACCTGATAAGCGTCTCCTGTCTCCATACATTCCTCCACCCAATCCCGTTCTTTTAACAAAGCCACTAGTTTCGTATTCTGTTGTTCTAATTGAAATTCAATCACGGGCTGGATATAGTCTTCTTTGATCTGTTTCATCGAAGAGGACATCTCAATTTTGCCGCTGTTGATCATGATAATATGATCAGCCACACGTTCAATGTCATCTAAAATATGGGTCGACATAAAGATCAGCATCTCATGCTTTAGACGCTCAATCAAAGTCAGGACGTCTTTTCTCCCCATGGGATCAAGTGCCGACACAGGCTCATCTAGGATCAGAACCTGTGGGCTATTGATCAGCGCCTGTGCAATGGCAAGCCTCTGCTTCATGCCTCCACTATAGCTACCAATAACGCGATCCTTCGCCTCATACACACGGCAAAGCTTCAACAGCTCCTCTGTTTTGGAACGAATGATGTTTTTCTCTAAATGAAATAACCCGCCAACCCAATGCATCCACTCCTGCCCCGTCATATCCTGATAAAATGCAGGATGCTGCGGACAGTACCCAATCACCTGACTGATTTGATCCATGTCCCTTGTGACATCCAAACCCGCCACCTTCACAACGCCAGACGTAGGACGAGCAAGCCCCGTCAAAATTCGGATCGTCGTTGTCTTCCCCGCTCCATTGGCTCCTAAAAAGCCAACACATCCAACCTCCCCAACAGAAAAAGAGACATCTTTTAACACTTCATGCCGTCCATACGATTTCGTCAGCCCGTAACACTCCAACATATTCAAGCGAATCCCCCCTACTAAGATTGTTTACGACCAAAAATGAAATACGCAATAGGACCGGCACTCGCCACAAACACAATCACCAAAGCCCAAACCCACTTCACCTCTCCCCTAATCCTCGATGGATCTCTTTTCAACAAATCAAACAAACCAATCACCATTAAAATCGCTTGTAGCAAAATAAGAGGTAAAATCATCTTCATATCCATACACGCCACTCCCTTTTCAAACGTCAATTTGTTTTGATATTACTTCTTTTGACGACATGAAGAGAGAATTCGTTCAAATGGATTTTATTTTTATTGGTCGAATGGTCTATAAATATAAAAAAGCCCAGTGAAGTTTATTCACTGGGCTCGCTTGTGATGTTCATGACGAATCTCGCAAAATCTTTTCCATTTTCTTTCCCTTCGCTAACTCATCAATCAGCTTATCTAGATAACGAATGTTCTGCATGGTCTCTTCCTCAATGTCCTCTACTCTAACACCACAGATGACTCCTTTAATTAAGCTGCGGGAAGGATGAAGCTCAGGAGCCTCGGCAAAAAAAGTTTCAATGTCTATCTGCTTGTCCAACTGTTCCTCAAGCTCTTCTGGACTGTAGCCTGTTAACCAACAAATAATCGTATCGACTTCAGCTTTCGTTTTTCCCTTTCTCTCTGCCTTTGCGATGTAGAGAGGATAGACTTTTGCGAAACTCATTGTGTAGATTTTAGGTTTGGTCATGTGTCTGCTCTCTTTCTTCGTTAAATATTTAACCTGTCATGCTTTCTCAAGGGGCCGCTCTCTCATTATGCATTTAGTATAATGTGTTAAAAATACAACTTATAAACGATGATATATGCCTTTATTATTTCTTTCATCTTTTTTGAAAGCTCTATATTTAAGAAATTGAACGATACAAAATCCAAGGAATACACCAATTGGTCCTCCGCTTGAGACAGGACCACCAATTAAACAATAAGAAATGACAAACAATGCAATATAACCAATTATGAAAAAAACAATTCCCCATTTTTCTTTTTTTACATATCGAATAAAAATAATATTTCCCCCCTAAGAATATTTATCATAATAGCAACATGGAAATAGTATCTATCAATCAAAGTTCAGTTTAAATCTTTCAACTGCTAGTTCTATTGACACAAAAATACCCCTTTAGACAATTATATCTAAAGGGGTATCAAAAATCCGATTTTATTTAATCCCTACTCCACCGTCACACTCTTCGCAAGGTTACGTGGTTTATCCACATCACACCCGCGGTGAAGGGCTGCGTAGTAAGCGATTAGCTGTAATGGAACAACAGATGCAAGTGGTGCAAGTGCTGGGTGTACAGCTGGAAGGACGAAACGGTCGCCTTCGTCTTCTAGGCCTTTTAGTGAGATGACACATGGGTTTGCACCACGTGCAACGACTTCTTTGACGTTACCACGAATGCTGAGGTTCACGTGCTCTTGCGTGGCAAGGGCAATGACCGGTGTGCCTTCTTCAATTAAAGCAATGGTGCCGTGTTTGAGTTCTCCGCCAGCAAAGCCTTCTGCTTGGATGTAAGAGATCTCTTTTAGTTTGAGTGAACCTTCAAGGCACACATAGTAGTCAAGTCCTCTTCCGATAAAGAATGCGTTACGTGTCACTGTGAAGAAATCACGAGCGATTTGTTCCATTTCATCCTTTTGATCGACAAGGGCTTCCATTGCGTTTGCTACAATCCCAAGCTCTTTCACAAGATCAAAGTCAAGAGATTGACCATTTAATTCAGCTGCAACAGATGCAAGGATTGCAAGTACAGCGATTTGTGCTGTGTAGGCTTTTGTTGAAGCCACTGCGATTTCTGGTCCTGCATGAAGAAGCAATGTGAAGTCCGCTTCACGAGAAAGCGTAGATCCTGGTACGTTTGTGATCGTTAATGCTTTATGACCAAGCTCTTTGACTTGAACAAGTACAGCACGGCTGTCCGCAGTCTCCCCAGATTGAGAAAGGAAGATGAACAACGGCTTTTTCGATAGAAGCGGCATGTTGTAAGAGAATTCACTTGCTACATGAACTTCTACAGGTACTTTCGCCCAGTCTTCAATGTATTGTTTACCAACAAGTCCAGCATGGTAGCTCGTTCCGCAAGCCACAATATAAATGCGGTCTGCTTCTGCTACTGCGCTTGCGATATCGCCAGCGACTGACAGCTTGCCGTTTTCGTCTTGATATTCTTGGATGATTTTGCGCATCACTAGCGGCTGTTCATCCGTTTCTTTTAACATGTAGTGAGGATATGTGCCTTTCTCAATGTCGCTTGCATCTAGCTCAGCGATATAAGAAGGACGTGTCATGATATCACCGTCAAGGTTTTTAATAATAACCTCGTCTTTAGTAACAATGACCATTTCTTTATCCATTAATTCCGCATATTCGTTTGTTACTTGAAGCATCGCCATTGCGTCAGAAGCCACAACGTTGAAATCTTCGCCGAAACCAACCAATAATGGGCTTTTGTTTTTCGCCACATAGATTGTTTCTTTGTTTTCGTTATCGAAAAGGGCAATTGCGTAAGAGCCTTTTAGTTGAAGAAGCGTTTGACGGAAAGCTTCCTCTGTATCAAGACCTCTGTTCACAAATTGTTCGATGACTTGAACAACAACCTCTGTATCTGTGTCGCTTTTTAGTGTGACGTCTTGTAAATATTCGCGTGTCAATTGTACATAGTTCTCGATGACACCGTTATGAACAAGCGTAAAACGGCCAGAAGCACTTTGATGCGGATGCGCATTTAGATGGCTTGGTACACCGTGAGTTGCCCAGCGTGTATGTCCAATTCCTGCTGAAGATGCCACGTTTGCATCTACAACTTCACGAAGCTCAGCGATACGTCCTTTTTCTTTGAACACATGCACGCCATCTTCGTTTGCCACAGCGATACCTGCTGAGTCATACCCACGGTACTCAAGCTTCTCTAAACCTTTTAATAAGATTTCCTTCGCATCATTCTGACCAATATAACCTACGATTCCACACATAAATATTCTTCCTCCCGATCATGTGAAAGGGACAAAGAAAGCCTACTAAAATAGAAGGGACATTTCTTCGTCCCTCTCTACATGTTTATTTTGGGAGATCATGTGTATTCCCTTTGTACAAAGAGTCACCTCTTTGCTTTAAAGAAACACTTACGGCTGTGATCTCTATATTTGATCAGCCGGGAGGCATCCGCCGAAAAATTCGATAACCTCCATCCTCGTCAACTAAGCATCTGTCGTTCGATCGCTTAGTTCGGGCGCTATAATTATAAGAGTGGCTGAACATCTACCCTGCCTTTCCTGCTAGAATAAAAATCCAGTAACACAAGGATGATTGTACTATAAGGTCTGACCTCCGTCAATCACAATTTAGCGGGTGATCCCTTTCATGTGAGAAAGTAAGACCTCCCTACACTATATGCGATGAGGCTTGTCACGTTCTACCTTTGATGTGCTCTCTTATGTATGAAAGCAAGCAGCAAATTGCCCTCGCTTATATGATTCGTATAGAACTTTCCTCTTATGACGTTTATTCGAAAAAAAGCAAACCGCTACTTTGCGATTTGCTTTGATCGATTACTCAATACCCATTTCTTCTTTGACAACAGCCGTAATGCGAGCCACGTATTCATCACACAGCTCTTTTGTTTTCGCCTCTGCCATGACACGTACAAGCGGTTCTGTTCCTGATGGACGAACCAGGATGCGTCCGTCACCGTTCATCTCTTTTTCAACCTCTTGGATCACAGCTTTTACTTTTTCATTTTCTTCCACTTTATACTTATCAGATACCTTCACATTCACTAGAAGCTGCGGGAATTTCTCCATTTCAGCTGCAAGCTCTGACAATGTTTTTCCTGTTGCTTTTAGTGTATTCACCAACATGATCGCTGAAAGCATGCCGTCACCTGTCGTATTATAATCAAGGAAAATCAAGTGGCCTGACTGCTCGCCTCCGACATTATAGCCATCCTTTTTCATCGCCTCGACCACATAGCGGTCACCAACAGCGGTTTGAATGCTCTTAATGCCTTGCTTCTCAAGCGCTTTATAGAAACCAAGGTTACTCATGACCGTTGATACGACCGTGTCATCCTTCAATCGGCCTTCACCCTTTAGATAACGTGCACATATGTACATAATTTGATCGCCGTCTACAATATCACCTTTTTCATCGACTGCAATTAAGCGGTCGCCGTCGCCATCAAACGCAAGACCAATATCGGCTCCTTTTTCTTTCACAAAAGCAGAAAGTGCCTCTGGATGAGTAGAACCTACGCCATCGTTGATATTCAATCCGTTTGGTGATGTTCCCATTGTTGACACATCTGCATCTAAATCTGCAAATAAATGTGTTGCAAGAGAAGATGTTGCACCATGTGCACAATCAAGCGCTACGTGAATGCCTGTGAAATCCTCGTCCGCTGTCTGCTTCAAGAATTGCAAGTACTTCTGACCGCCTTCAAAGTAGTCATTCACGGTTCCAAGATCGGCTCCCACTGGGCGTGGCAATTGATCGACCGGCTGATCCATCAGCTGCTCGATTTCATTCTCCTGTTCATCTGACAGTTTAAAGCCGTCACCGCCGAAAAATTTAATTCCGTTGTCTTGAACTGGGTTATGCGAAGCTGAAATCATGACACCTGCTTCTGCATCCATTGCCTTCGTTAAATAAGACACACCAGGTGTTGAGATCACACCTAAACGCATGACTTCAGCCCCAATTGAAAGTAAGCCTGCTACGAGTGCTCCTTCTAACATATGACCAGATACACGCGTGTCTCGTCCAACGAGTACCTTTGGACGTTCTTTATCCTTCGTGAGCACATAGCCGCCAAATCTCCCAATTTTAAATGCGAGCTCTGGCGTTAATTCGCTATTAGCCACACCCCTTACACCATCAGTTCCAAAGTACTTGCCCATGTTTCAATCGCTCCTTTTTTACCATTCAAGAGGACGCTGCGTCCTCTTTGTTATCTTCTTTGACCCGCTGTCTTTGACTTGATTCTTTTTTTGCTTTATCTTGTGTAGATTCCTTTTGACTCTTCTCTTCCTGATCATCATCGGATGATTGATCTTTCCGATCATTCGTAGAAGCCGGCTGATCTTCTGTATCAGTAGAAGTCAGTTTCACTTTGACCTTCGATCTAGATAAAGTCCATGTCACATTTTGAGGGCCATTCACTTGTACTTTGACCTCATGTGTTCCTTCGTTTAAGTCCCCGACATTGATATAGGCTTCAATATCTGAAGCCTTTAGTTTATCGATTGCACTCTTTGAACCTTTTGCTGTTAGTGTGAGACGCCCTGAAGACGGACTCACAAATGCAGAGCTAAGATCCTTGCTCAGACCCACGACAGAAATTGGGACATTATCGATCTTTTTTTCTTCAGCTGTTGCAACCTTCACTTTGATTTTAACAGTTTCAGGCGATACCTTTTTCACACCATCTGGCAGTGGAATGTCGGCATCAATCTCTGTATCATCTTTAATCTTGCTTAGGTCCAGCTGAACGCCGTCAATAAAATCAAGTGCATCCAGCACCTTTTGAGAACCGTAGACTGTCACCTCACTTGGGCTTGTCTCGATGCTTGAGATACTAATCCCATCTGGCAAGCTGCCCGTCCGCTCAATCTTAAACGGAACTTTCTTGCTTGGACTCGTAATCGGGACCGTAATATCTACCACAGACGGACTCACTTCGACTGGTAGCTCATTCCCACTGCTATCATACACAGTGAGCTTCGCTTCTTTCTCAATTTGCTGATCGACATCCTCTAAGTTCACAAATGCTTTAATGACAGAAATTTTGTCGATCACGTCTTTTGAGCCAGTAACCGTGACATTTTTCGGATTCACAATAGGCTGCTCTGGTGAATAGCCGTCTTTGATTTTATTTTGATTATAAAATTCCGTTTCAACAGGGAATTCAGCTGTCGTTTTTTCTTGTATCGTCACAGTCGTCACAGACGGATTAATCGTTAACGTGATTCCTTTCGATACATCTCTTGCCTTCAATTCGACTTTATGTGTACCTGTCGTCAGGTTTTGCATATCTGCGTAAATTTCAAAATTTTTCGTTTGTCTTGCTGTTTTCACAGCACTAGTTGATCCTTTAATCGTGACATTGACTGTCTGCGGCACACCAGTGACTACATACTTTTCGTCGTCATAATATGCTTTAACAGGAATGTCCGTTAAGGTTGCTTCGTCTGTTGTCGATGTTGGGAAAAAGGATTCACCGATTTTTTTCGGCGTGGGCGCTTGCGCTGAATTGACTGCACCATACAGCAATAAAGCGAAGACCAATGCAAGAAACTTAACGGCCCAGCGATTATTCAAAATCTTATCCATTTTTCTTGCCCCTCCAATACCATTTGGTCGAGGAAGCATCTTTGCTGTTCTTACTAAACTCAGCAATCAGCATTTCTTCAAGCGCTTCTTCTGTCAATTCTCGATGGAGATCACCATTTCTTGCGACACTAATGCCGCCTGTCTCCTCGGAGACGATGACGGTTAAACTGTCCGTTACTTCACTAATACCAACTGCCGCGCGGTGACGTGTACCGAGCTCCTTAGAGATAAAAGGACTTTCAGACAGCGGTAAATAACACGCTGCAGCTGCAATCTCATCACGCTTCATAATCACAGCGCCGTCATGAAGCGGTGTATTCGGAATGAAGATATTAATCAGCAGCTCAGAACTGACCTTTGCATTTAAAGGAATTCCGGTCTCTATGTAATCATTCATTCCAGTATCGCGCTCAATCGTTAACAGCGCGCCTATTCTTCGTTTTGCCATATAGTTAATTGCTTTTGTAATTGCCTCGATCGTTTTCTGCTGCTGTTCCTCTACAGGTGTTCCGCTTCTAGAGAAGAAACGGCCGCGCCCAAGCTGCTCAAGCGCTCTCCTTAGCTCTGGCTGAAAAATAATAATGATCGCAAGGAACCCCCACGTAATCGCTTGATCCATCAGCCATTGAAGTGTGTTAAGACCGAGATACGCACTTCCCATCCTGACGAGAACAATGACGACAATTCCCTTTAAAAGCTGAACCGCTTTTGTTCCGCGGATGACCATCATTAATTTATATATCACATACCAAACAACGAGAATATCAACAGCATTACCGAGGTACTGCAAAAAAGGAATATCCCCTAAAGCCATTTCCTCGTCCTCCAGAATTTTCAGTTATTCTTCGTTCGATTCATTTTTTATAAAAAAAGAGCCTATGTGTAAGTACATAGCGTGGCTATTATACCACATTTTGTTTCAGCAAGGAAAATAGTTGCCATATCTGGCTGGCATTCAAGTCTGTCCATCAATAGAAAAAGAGCAGTCCCCTTAGAGACTGCTCTCAAACTGTTTGATTTACTTTTGCTCCTCTGGACCAATGACCCGCATCACATCTTGTGCTGTAGATTTCATTTTGTACCAAACCCAATCAAACACTTCATTAATTTCATTGATTTGACCAGTGACTTGTCCGGCAGAAGCAGTCAGCTGTTCTCCATTGACGACTGTTACGTTTCCATCAACCTTGCCTTCTACAATCAGCTTGCCATTTTTCACAGTGACATCACCTTTGACGGTTTCCCCTTTAGGTACCGTCACTGTATCATTTTCAACCACGAGATTCGGCTGCTTTGACACACTGAAATTATGATCCGTATTCCAGCTTGTAAACAGACTGCCTCCCATCAATATGACAAAGAGGGCAGCGGCGACCATTAGCGGATGAGCTTTGATCCATCTTTGAATCGACACACGCTTTTTCTCCTTTGGAAGACCTGCCATCACCTTTGCAGTGAAATCAGATGGTGCTTCTATATGAGATGTACTCTGCACGAGCGCGATGGATTTCTCAATTTGTTGAAAATGAGTACGGCATTCCTCACACGATTGCAGATGGCTCTTTAATTCTTTTTCATCTTCGGGCTCTATGTCCCCGTCTAAATACTGATGCATAAGCAGGACGATTTTTTCCTGACAGCTCATCAAAATCACCTCACTCAAAGGTCTCTCAACTGTTTCCGGAGAGCCTCTCTACCCCTGTGTATTCTCGTTTTCACCGTACCAACTGGTATATTCAGAATCTCACTAATTTCTTTTAACGAGAGTTCATCAATATACTTTAATACGATGACCGAGCGATATTTATCGGGTAATCTTAAAATTTTTTGCTGAATGGTGCTCGATAATTCAAGCGACACCACCTCGTCCTCTGGCAAAATGCCGTCAGCCGCAATTTGAGAATACATATTCAGTCCTTCTGTCCCTGCCACCTCTGCATCTAAATAATAATCCGGCTTTTTTTTACGAATACGGTCGATGGTCAGGTTGGTTGCAATGCGGTACAGCCACGTGGAAAACTTACGATTCACATCAAAGCTCTCAATATTCACATAGGCACGAATAAACGCCTCCTGCGCAATATCTTCTGCTTCATGTGCATTCCCAAGCATACGATAGCACAGCTGATAAATTTTGTCTTTATACAGGTCTACGATGTCTGCAAATGCGTTCTGGTCGCCTTTTTTCACTTGCTTAATTCTCTTTTTAATCATTGTTTCCATAGTATATTCAACCTCTGCCTTCACCGGTCTTTATGTATACGAACCTCGTTCCAAAAGGTTTCATTCTCCTCTAAAAAATAGTGTAACAAATTTTTGACAGCATGTTACGCTTATCAGCCGGTAAAAACCTTAACATATCCTTAAATTTCCCCAAAATAAAAAAAAGCGGGAACAAGTCCCGCTCTATAATAGCTTTTCACCCATTAAAGAACCAATTAATGCAACTGCCGCTTCTGCTGTTTTATTTTTCTCATCTAATACCGGATTCACCTCAACAAACTCAGCAGAAGTCAAAATACCCGCTTCCTCTAAAAGCTCCATTGCAAGATGACTCTCCCTATAACTGATGCCGCCAGCAACCGGCGTTCCCACGCCAGGGCACTCCGCTGGATCAAGGCCATCTAAATCAAGCGACAAATGAACACCATCTGTTCTTTCTTTTAAATACGCAATGGCTTCCTCCATCACTCTCGTCATCCCTAATCGATCGATTTCATGCATCGTATACACTTTAATGCCTTTTTCTCTAATCAATGCCCGCTCTCCTTCATCTAAAGAACGAGCACCGATCAAGATCACATTCTCAGGCTTTACTTTAGGTGTATAACCGCCGATATTGATTAGATCATCATGCCCAAAGCCGAGACTGACAGCAAGTGGCATCCCATGAATATTTCCAGAAGGAGAGGTTTCCTCTGTATTTAAATCACCGTGTGCATCATACCAAATGACACCCAAATTTTCATAATGCTCGGCTACACCGGCTAGTGTACCAATTGCAATGCTATGATCCCCGCCTAAAATCAGCGGAAACGAACCTGACTGCACAATACTGCTAACCTTTTCAGCAAGAAGCTGGTTTGCGCCAGCATTCTCCGTTAAGTTTTTCAGTTTTTCACTTGTATAGAGACCTTTCTCATCATCCCTTTGCTCAACAGGAATATCCCCTAAATCCTCGACACCAAATGAAAGCGATTCCAATTTTTCTTTTACACCAGCACAGCGAATGGCACTCGGCCCCATATCGACGCCCCTTCTCATTTGACCGAGATCCATCGGCACCCCAACAATCGTGACCTTCTTTTGATCTCCCATATGTACATCCCCTTTCCGTTCATGCTTATATTTTACTTTCTCGGTGCCTTCTGACTCAACTCAACAATATTTTGAATAGTTATACATTCCAATCGTCAAAATAAAAAAAAGACACCTTTTTAAAAAAGGTGTCTTAACTGGGCTAGCTGGATTCGAACCAACGCATGACGGAGTCAAAGTCCGTTGCCTTACCGCTTGGCTATAGCCCAAAAATGGTGGAGGGGGGCGGATTCGAACCGCCGAACCCGGAGGGAGCGGATTTACAGTCCGCCGCGTTTAGCCACTTCGCTACCCCTCCACATATGGAATTGATAAAAGAAAAACAGTGCCGGCAAGAGGACTTGAACCCC
>Ga0006562J51391_1000213_pt1 | contig 40198 bp, 53 predicted proteins | sample Ararhi6_input_d2_FD_51391 | JGI IMG/M metagenome (IMG submission 51391) | reverse complement strand
CTGCCTCGTCAGCGTTTGACTGACTACCTATGAAGTATCATAGGATTTTTTTATAAAAACTCGAATTAACAGGTACGTTTTGTCTTGTTTAGTTTTCAAAGATCATCTTCATTTTCGCTCAGAGGCGACTTTATTAATATAACATTCTATCAAGATGAAGTCAACAACTTTTTTCTTGAATGTTATTTCTCAACCGCGCTGTTTCAGCGGCGAATACAAATATAACACCTTTTAAAAGAAGAAACAAGTATTTTTTCTAAATAATTTATTTTTCTTGATCTCTTCCTATATATTCGTACAAAAAGGGCTTAACTCCGTAATTCACTATTGTTGATCCTGTAGGTCTTTAGTATATTTATAATAGATTGAAATTAAATAACCGCAGGGGGAGCTTTGTGCTGAGAGTGAACAATTCGTTGTTCTGACCCTTTGAACCTGTCAGTTAATACTGAAGTAGGAATGTGGAATCACTTGCATACATGCATTGTATTCAAGCCGATATGTTTTTCTATGAATCACATACTCATCCTGACATGGTCTCTCCTTGCACAATTCGTGAAAAGGGGATTTTTTTATGCAGCAATCAAATCAATTAGTACGACTGATGGAGATCGCCATCATGACTTCTCTTGCACTTGTTTTAGATTATTTATCAGGTCTCTTTTTAAGAATGCCGAACGGCGGGTCAATTGCACTGATCATGATTCCTGTCATTCTCATGTCCATTAGATGGGGCGTGTCTGCTGGATTTATCATCGGTGTGTTAATCGCAGGACTGCAGCTGATGAACAATCCTATTATCGCCACACCTGTACAAGGATTTCTCGATTACTTTGTCGCATCTGTTGTGATTTGTTTAAGCGGGCTATTCTCAGGACCAATTAAAAAAGCCATTCAGGATAAAAAGCGAAAGAAACAATTCTTCTATATTATCCTAGCTGTATTTGTCGCCAGTTTCTTTAGACTGCTGACGTTCTTTATTTCAGGCGTAGTTTTCTTTTCTCATTATGCACCAAAAGGAACACCAGGATGGGTGTATTCATTAGTTTATAACAGCACATATATGGTTCCTTCATTTATCATTTGTAGTATTGTTCTTTGTTTACTCATCCCTAGTGCGTCTCGTTTGGTTTTCCCTCAACAAAAATAACCCAGCTGTTTCAGCGGGTTATTTTTTTTATGCATAATTTGCTGCTCTATTGAATCTATTAATAGTAGAAGATTTCATGCTGGAGGTACGACAATGAATCCTTACTCCATTATGCTGTGCTGTTACATCCTCAGTCTCGCCTACTTTTTGGCAAGTTTCTATGAGGCATTAAAAATAGCAGGTGTGAAAGGGAAAGTAGAGGCTTCTCCTTTTATATCTTATATTTTACTCGCCACCCTTTTTACTTTTTTCTCTCATTATTATTGGAAGCTGACGATATAATTTGTTGAACATGATCACTTAGTACAGACAGTTCCCATCCATACCCTATTTCCTCATGGTTCTCACCAGCCAGCTCGAACTGGCTGGTGACGGCAAAACTGGGTTGAAGCTTTTGATAAAATTGCTTTGCTGAATTTTGCTCAAATACCCAGAGCAGCATATTATGATAGCCTTTCTCTATTAAATAATCCACACCTTTTGCAATCAAAGCCATACCCGCTCCTGATTTCTGTTTTCTCTGCAACAAATAGATGGCATAAAGCTCACCATCATATATTGAATATCTCTCATCACGCTGTTTTCCGAAGGAAGCAAAACCAAATACTCCGTCAGCATCCTCTGCGACAAACGTGCCTTCAAGCGACCTGCTTCTCCAGCTCTCTTCCCGCTCCTCTACATTTAAAGCATCTAAATACTCTTGTGAAATAATGCCGTGATAAGTCGTTTGCCAGCTCTTCACATGAATTTCGGCAATTTTAGGAATATCATTATGTACTGCATGTCTAACCTTCATCTGCACACCCCTTTTAGCCATTTTCTACTCTATGTTTCATATGATAAGTTGCTATTTTATAAAATTCAATCCCTAATGGATATTCGTTGACATTTTGTCAACATCTCTATATATTGGGTACGACTTCTTCTATTAAAGAGTTGAACTTTATGAAAAGGGTGAAGAAAGAGATGGAATTTAAAACAACTGAGCTTCGGCAGTTTTTAAAAGAACAACTGCAAATACGTTCTCTTTCATTAAGAGAACTGAGCACACAAACAGAAATTGATAAAGCGACACTGTCTAGAATCATGAACGGAAAAAGAAAACCGACTTTGAACCATTTACAGCGGCTTTCAGATGCTCTACACATTTCTTTAGATCATCTATTGATCACGGCTGGATTTTCAATTAAAAACGAAAGAATTCACGGTGATACGTTTATTCAAGCGGTAGGAGAGATTGAGCGAACGCTGAAAGATCATGATGTCTATGACGGAACGTTCAGCGAGAATGAATTGAAACAGAAGTTAAATGAATATGAGACCTATAGTCAATCAGACGAGGGAAAAGAAACGATCTCAGCAAAGTTTGAAAAAAAGATAGACACGATAAGCGGTGTTGGGCCATTTCTTGATCAATTGAAAAGCATGTACTGCTCGTTCATGAGCGGACGGGGTACTTCTCGAGAATTGATGTTGATGGGAGGCGCATTACTTTACTTCATTATGCCCGTTGATTTAATACCAGATTATATTTTTCCGATCGGCTATATTGATGACGCTGCAGCGGTGCAGGTCGTATTAAACCAGCTGACAAATAGGCCATAGCAGGTGACGGAGACATGAAAAAACAGAACAGCATTGACTTCGCATTATTATTCACTGTCATTTGCTTCTTTGTGATCAGCCTACTAGCTGTGTATAGCGGATCGGGACAGTATGAAACGCAAGATATGTTTTATTTCGTCAAAAGACAAGTTTTCTGGTATATCGTCGGCTTTGGCCTTATGGCGGCAGTTGCTTACTTTGATTATGAACTGCTTGAGCGGTTATCTTTTCGATTATTTGCAGGTGGTCTCTTCCTCATCATTCTCGTTCATTTTTTTGGCACGAATCAAAATGGCTCCCAAAGATGGATCAACTTGGGGCCCATGAAAGTGCAACCATCAGAATTTATGAAAATTTTTGTCATTCTTCTGTTAGCGGCTATTTTAAATCGATACAAACATCAGCGCTTTTCGTTTAAAGAAAGCATGATTCCTACAATGAACATCATATGCTGGACCGCTGTTCCTTTTTTCCTGATTTTAATTCAGCCAGATTTGGGGACGGCACTTGTGATCTTGTCTATCGCTTTTACACTGATGCTTGTGTCAGGCATTTCAAGTAAGATGATCGCTGCATTAATCGCTTCTTTTCTCGCGCTTCTTGCATTTTTGACCTACTTGCACAATGAACATTTTGAGCACTTTACAAAAGTGATTAAACCTCATCAGCTTGATCGCATTTATGGATGGCTCTCTCCTGATGAATTTGATTCGACATATGGGTATCAACTGAAACAAGCAATGCTTGGCATTGGGTCAGGACAATTATCAGGAAGCGGGTATACAAAAGGAAATCAAGTACAAGGGGGAAATATCCCTGAAGCCCATACAGATTTTATATTTGCAGTCATTGGCGAGGAATTTGGTTTTATCGGCGCCTCCCTATTGATCTGTTTATATCTTATGATGGTCTATCGAATGATTCATGTGGCTATGCATGCGAATACCCTTTATGGGCTTTATATATGTGCTGGGGTGGTTGGGCTGATCGTCTTTCAAGTCTTCCAAAACGTTGGGATGACAGTAGGGCTAATGCCTGTGACTGGTCTTGCCCTTCCTTTTATCAGTTATGGGGGCAGTGCGCTTTTAACCAATATGATCGCCATTGGCCTTGTGTTTAGTGTCAATCTGAGGTCCTCATCCTACATGTTTGGACGTAACTGGGATTGAAGGTGATGTCATCGATTCTTTCTCACCTAAAAAAAATCGACCACATTCTTGCTGGGACGATTGTTTGTCTTTGTTTCTTTGGATTGCTGATGGTGTACAGTGCGGGTTATCCTTTAGGCGAAATAAAATATGGACAGGGCAGCTACTTTTTCATGAAACAGTGGCAATGGCTTTTGATTGGGTTCTTCTTTTTCATCGCTGCGGCCCTGGTTCCATATCAAGCTTACCGTAAATGGATTCGGTGGCTTGTGATGCTGTCACTGTTATGTCTTATCCTTGTCCTGCTTCCAGGAATCGGTGTTGTCAAAAACAATTCACAACGATGGATTCAATTAGGCTCTCTGATCATCCAGCCGTCTGAGGCTGTGAAATTAGTGATGATCATCTATTTCGCCTATGTATATGCAAGGAAACAAGCGTACATCACATCCTTTAAAAAAGGAGTACTGCCCCCACTTCTTCTTTTAAGTCTAGCTTTTTTATTGATTTTAAGACAGCCAGATTTAGGTACAGCAGTTTCTATTTTATTGAGCTGCGGTATCGTCTTATTATGTGCTGGACTTAAAACACTCCACCTCATTCTACTAGGTTCGACGGCTGCGGCAGGAATCACTTTTTTTGCTGTGACCGCTCCTTATCGTTTGAAACGAATCACTTCTTTTCGTGATCCTTTCATGTATGAGGATGGAGATGGTTATCAGCTGATCCATTCTTATCTCGCCATGAATTCAGGAGGGCTTACCGGGAATGGTTTAGGCGGAAGCATTCAAAAACTAGGGTTTCTTCCTGAAGCCCATACAGATTTTATTATGGCCATCATTAGTGAAGAGCTGGGAATCATGGGGCTGTTGTTTGTGATGGGTGCCTACCTACTCATCATGTATCGCGCCGTTCGAATCGTTCAAGGTTTACAAGATCCATTTGGAAAACTATTAACGATCGGGCTTACTTTTCAAATTATGATTCAAGCAGCCTTTAATCTCGGAGCTGTCTTTGGGCTTCTCCCCATTACAGGCATTCCTCTTCCCTTTATTAGCTACGGCGGATCTTCATTGGTGTTCATGATGATATCTGCAGGCATTCTTGTGAATCTCTCTTCATCTATCAAAAGACACCGGCATGTGCCCCAAGTAAAATAGACACCCTCTATCAGAAGGTGTCTTTTGATTTTTATTCTTCTATTTGACGATCAGCGATTTCTTTTTTTCTTGGCTGTTTGATTTCATTCGTCAGTTCTTGGATGCTTTGTTTCACATTGCCTTTGCCAGAGAAATTCTCAATAATTTCTTTAACATCAATTCCAGAAGAAGCTTTCAGACTTTCTTGAAGACTGGACATAAGGTTTGTCGCATAGCTGGTCACTTTGTTGGCACCGCTGCCTTCCCCGTTACCACCTGTATCAACAACTGTAATTTTATCAATGTTAGAAAGTGGAGCAGATACTTGTTTCGCATATTCAGGTAGCATTTTCACAATCATATCAAGAATCGCCGCTTGACCATACTGTTCGAATGCTTCTGCAATTTTCTCTTTCGCTTCTGCTTCCGCAAGTCCTTTCAACCTAATGACTTCTGCTTCTGTTTCCCCTTTTGCACGATCGGCTTCCGCTTTGGCAAGCCCGTCAATCCGAACTTTCTCTGCTTCTGCTTTTGCCATTGCTTCAATGCTGTATTTCTTCGCATCTGCTTCTGCAAGACGCTTCGCTTTTTCCGCCGCAGCCGACTGCTCAACAGCATAACGGTCCGCATCTGCTTTCTTTTTCACTTCAGAATCGTATTGACGCTCACGACGCTGGATCTCTTTTTCTTCTAATTCAATTTGCTTCTGACGTTCAATGATTTTGACTTGCATTTCTTGTTCAGTTACGTGCTGACGATTACGAGCTGTTTCAAGATCGTACGCTTGGTCAGCGCTTGCTTTTGCTGTATCTTGTTCACGTCTGAATTCTGCTCTTTTCAGCTCATTGATTTTTTCTGCTTCAGCGATTTCAGTGGCACGCTCAAGCTCAGATTTTTTCGCATCTTTATCTGCTTCTGCACGTTTGATACGTGTTTCTTTATCTGCTTCTGCTGTCGCAATATCTGCATCGCGTTTCACTTGAGCAATTCTAGGTTTACCTAGTGATTCTAAATAGCCATTTTTATCACGGACATCTTTGATTGTAAACGATACAATGACAAGACCCATTTTCGCTAGATCTTGAGAAGCGACACGCTGTACTTCTTGAGAAAATTTCTCTCTGTTTTTATAAATCTCTTCAACTGTCATTGACCCTAAAATGGAGCGAAGGTGTCCTTCTAGTACTTCTCTTGCTTCATTTTCACGATCTTCTTTTGTTTTCCCTAAAAACTGCTCTGCAGCAGTGGCGATTTCTTCAATTGATCCGCCAATTTTAATGATGGCCGTTCCATCCGCCATGACCGGTACACCCTGCTCAGTATAGACTTCAGGCGTTGAAACATCTAGCTTGCTAGATAGTAAGCTGAGCGGCTCTGCTTGTTGAAAAACAGGGAGTACAAAGGTACCTCCACCTCTTACAATCTTAATCTTGTTTCCACCTTCATCCACGTGGACATTTTTACTTCCGAGGTAACTTCCTGTGACGATTAATGCTTCATCTGGACCAGCAGTCCGGTATTTCGAAACAAATACACCAATAAGTGCAATGAGAATCACAAGCACAATTCCAATAATAATTAATATGGTTGTTCCTGGCATAGCATTCCCTCCTAGATTTCTTCATTTGGTATAACAGATAACACGCCTTTGTTCACTTCGACGACCAGCACCCGGGTTCCATATGGAATCTCCTCTTCGTCGAAACTGACGGCAGGCTTTGAGATTTTTCCGCTGTTACTAATTAACAGCACTTCTCCAAACCCATCTTTTGGTACAGATACAATGATCTCCCCAGTTCTTCCTTTTAGGTCGGCCTCCGTATATGAAAGAGATTCTTCAGCAGAGGAAAGCGGGACTAAGACAAATACATTTAAACAAGTAACGAGAACCACTGCGAGGATGGCAGATAATACGGCGCCAAGTCCACTTCCTACAATTGCTGTTTTTTCAGAGATAAATCCTCCAGCCGAGAAAAAGGTAAGAAATGCGAGGATCAATGTTGGTTGAAGGAACGGGACAGGAATCGCTTCAAACAATCCATCAAATACATCGCCAAAAAAGACGAAAACAAGCGTCAGGATTCCTGATACCATCAATATGTATAAGTACAGCGTCTGAAGAGGCAGCCCAAACACATCCATCTTCCTCACCCTTTCTTTATGAAATGAGCAGCCTTTCATTCATTTAGACTATGCTCACATCCAAGTGTATTCCTTCTAACAGGTAATACGAACCACTTTTGTAAAGGTTTCATTTTTCATCACAATTCATTAAAGGATTTCTCGGATAGCTAAAGAATGATTGTCTTGTACCAGTATGATAAAATTTGATCTTGAGGTGAGAGAAATGAGTTTATTACATGAAGCAAGACAAGAATTGTGGCAGGAGCTGCAAGGATTGAGCGAAGAACAATTAAATCAAAAATTATCTGATGATACTTGGAGTATTCAAGAGGTGGCAGATCATTTAAAGAAGATGGACCTAGTTGCAGCAAAACATCTAGCTGCCGAGGGGAAAAAAGCACCGATTAAAGAATATGAGCCAAAGCCGGTGGAAATGGCAGAGGATCGTTCAAGAAAAGCCACTGCGCCTAGTATTGTTGAGCCAGAGCGCAAGCATGTGACACCTACACATTTAAAAGATGAGCTTGATACAGCTCGTGAGAAATTAAATCAAATTTTATCAACGTTTACAGAGGAAGATTTCAAACGCGTGATTGCACATCCTGTGTTTGAAGAACTTTCATTAAAACAATACCTTGATTTTATCGGCGCACATGAAAAGCGCCATATTCATCAAATTAAAGAAATTAAAGAACAGCTATAAGATGTAAAAAAGACTCCCTTTTGGGAGCCTTTTTTCATTGTTACACTGTTTTAGGTGTTAAATCAAAGCAGCGAGCGTAAATCCAGTTGTATGCTTTTTCGTTGAGGTCTCTTGGGTTTCCAACTGTTTGCGGATCTTTCATTGCTTCTTTAGATAAACGGTCGATCATATCTTTTGGTACACCTTGTTCTTCTAATGAAGGAACTTCTAGGTCTTCCACTAAATCATACATCCAATTCACTGCTGCTTTTGCAGCTTCCTCTGTTGTCATTCTGCTTGTATCAATTCCGAATGCTTGCGCAATTCGAGCGAACTTCTCTGGGTACCCTTTCCAGTTATATTCCATGACAGGTCCCATCATTGCCGCTACACATTGGCCATGTGCGACAGGAATAATCCCCCCAAGCGTTTGACTCATCGCATGGGCTGCACCAGCTGATTCACTTCCATAGGAAAGTCCTGCAAGCATCGCAGCTTGTGCCATTCCATATCTTGCTTCTAAATCCTCTCCATCAGCAAAGGCACGGCGAATATAATGAGCAGCATATTCAATGGCCATGAGCGCTACCGCATCTGTAATTGGCTGAGCAAACTTCATCGTATAGCATTCGATCGCGTGCGCAAGCGCATCGATACCCGTCATAGCCGTCACATGCGGCGGCATAGATACATGAAGCTCAGGGTCAATCACTGTTAGGTGAGCTGCAATGAGTGGGCCACCTGTGTTGAATTTGAATTCCCTTTCTTCGTCAGTAATCACTGCCCACTGCGTGACCTCTGAACCTGTACCAGCCGTTGTCGGAATTGTGGTTAACGGAGGGATTCTATTTTCAAGCGGTTTTTTCCCCTCAGCCGCTTCGTAATCAAGAACTGATCCTTCATGAGTCGCTTCCACACCAATAGCCTTCGCTGTATCCATTGAGCTTCCGCCGCCTACTGCAACTAAACCATTACAGCCTTCTTTTTCATATAACGCAGATCCTTCATTCACTAAACGGACTGGCGGGTTTGGTTCTACTTTATTAAATAGAACCACATCAACTTGCGCTTCTTTTAATGAAGCAATCACTGGATCCACAACACCCGCTTGATAAATACCAGGATCTGTGACAAGCAATACCTTTGAAACGCCGTATGCTTTCACTTCTTCCCCAACATGTTTCACTGCCCCAATGCCATGCTTGATAACAGTCGGAATTTCAAACGTATGGAATTTTTGCATGCTTTCAATTTTCATATTTAAAGTCATATAGAATCTCCTCCAGATAAGTGATATTTATTTAAACCAATGAACCGCTTCTGGTTTTGTATTTCGATATAAATGTTTTAGTTCCGTATATTCTTCAAGGCCCGTACGTCCTAATTCACGTCCAAGACCTGATTGTTTATACCCGCCCCACGGTGCTTGGGCAAAATAAGGATGGAAGTCGTTGATCCATACCGTGCCTAATCTTAATTGACGAGCCACTCGTTCGGCTTTGCCGATATCAGAAGACCACACCGCTCCTGCTAAACCATAAATCGTGTCATTTGCCAGCTCGATGACTTCTTCCTCTGATCGGAAGGATTCGACAGTGAGGACTGGTCCAAACACTTCTTCCTGTACAATTCGCATGTCTGATGTACAGCCTGAGAAAATCGTCGGCAAGTAGAAGAACCCTTTTTGAAGCTCCTCTGCTTCAGGTCGTTTCCCACCTGTTTCTAATGTTGCGCCTTCGTCTAAACCGATGCTGACGTATTTTTCTACTTTTTCTCGATGCTCAGCTGAGATGAGCGGTCCGCTCTGGGTTCCTTCATCAAAGCCGTTGCCTAGCTTGATTTTTTTCGTACGCTTCACCAGTTCTTCTAAAAATTCATCATGAATAGATTCTTCCACTAACAAGCGTGAACCTGCTGAACACACTTGCCCTGCATGGAAAAACACAGCATTCATTGCCTGGTCAACCGCTACGTCTAAATCAGCATCTTGAAAGACGATATTCGGGTTTTTCCCGCCGAGCTCAAGGGCGATTTTCTTCACATTCCCGCTGGCTCCCTGCATGATTTTCTTACCTGTTTCAATACCGCCTGTGAATGAAATTAAATCGACTTGGTCATTGACAGCCAGCTCATCTCCAACAGTTGCTCCAGGTCCAAGTACTAAGTTGGCAACGCCTGCTGGAACACCCGCTTCTTCCATAAGTTTGAAAACTTTGATCGTGGTTAATGGTGTAATTTCACTTGGCTTTAGTACGATTGTATTTCCAGCTGCAAGTGCAGGAGCGATTTTCCAGCTCGCTTGAAGCAATGGATAGTTCCAAGGAGTGATTTGACCGCATACACCGACAGGTTCTCGGACTAATTCACTTTTTGAGTTTGGAATAGGCGATGCAATGATTTCCCCGCCATCCTTATCAGCAAGCCCCGCATAATATTGGAACACGTTCGCAATATCGTCCATATCCGCTTTGCTTTCTTCTAATGTTTTGCCGGTATCAAGTGATTCTAATTTGGCTAATTCATCTAGGTCTCGCCTAATCAATTCAGCAATTTTAAACACAATATTTCCTCTTTCAAGTCCAGGCATGTTTGCCCAATCACCTTGATCGAAGGTTTTTCTCGCTGCCTTAATGGCTAACTGCGCGTCATTTCTTGATCCTTCACTGACTGTCGCGATCACTTCTTGATTAAATGGATTGATGATATCTCTTGTGTCGCCACTCTTAGCGCCAACCCATTGTCCATCGATAAATAGTGTTTGACTCATAGAAGGAACCTCCTCTGATTCTCTTTGGTAAATTTGTTAAATAAAAATTTAACGTTTTGAACATAATTAACTTAACATGTTCAAATTTTTCTGTCAAAGGGGGATATGCTTCTTTTATTTTGACATTTTGCATTCTTTCGTTAACATATAGTCCATAAAGATTTTTTTGAACGTATTGAATTCACTTAATAGAAAGCAGGGACAAGATGAAAAAGCAGGAACAGCCACAAGCAGAAGAACGCATTTTAGCTGCTAAAGATCTCGTCATTGATTCCATCGCTGAAACAATGGATCTCTATGGCATTACTAGAAGTGCGGGTATTCTATATGGGACGATGTATTTAAATGAGGAAATGACGCTGGATGAAATGCGTGAAGAGCTGCAAATGAGTAAGCCTAGTATGAGTACGGGTGTGAAAAAACTGCAAGACATGAATATTGTCAAAAAGACCTTCCACCGCGGCCGAAGAAAACACAGCTTTGTTGCTGAGAAAGACTTTTTTAAGTTTTTCATGAACTTCTTCCCGCAAAAATGGGAACGAGAGGTCGAGGTTAATCTAGCAGCGATTGAAGAAGCGCAAGAACGCCTTCAAGATGTAGCTCGTGATGATCAGGCGGAGGAACATGAAAGAGAGGAAGCAAAACAGCTCATTGAACAGCTTGAAAGCTCAAAAGCCTATTATGACTGGCTTAGACGATTAGCCCACTCGGTTCATTCGGGAGACATCTTTGACTATATTCCGATTGATCAGAAAGAAAAATAGCCGGGGTGTTTGTGTTTTACAGCTTGAATTTTACAGGAGGATTGATTATAATAAGTTATGTCGTAATACTTCGGGGCATTAGCTCAGCTGGGAGAGCGCTACGCTGGCAGCGTAGAGGTCAGCGGTTCGATCCCGCTATGCTCCATTATCAAAAGCCTATCCAATGATGGATAGGCTTTTTCATTTGATTTTACTCATAAAAGCTTATTTGTCTGGTTCTTGAATTTGATAACCAAAGACTCCTTTTATCTCAACATCCCCACAGCCTTCTTTTTTAGTCAGTTTAATACCATGGGGTCTATAAATGTAGCGCCCACTTGATAAAATTCGGTCTGTTGCACTTAGATCATATTGGTTACCTGTATACTCTTTGACTGATGACGGAAAATCCGTTCCTGATAAGGATGTTCTGTAGAGTGTCACCTCAAGAGTACAACCCTCTGCATTTAGTATAGAAAATTGGTAGCCATAAGTAGATGGATATTGTTCAGGATTATTTTGACCTCCTGGTACCCACAGATCTTTTTCCTGTTCCGTCATGATGAAATCAACTTCTACTTCTCGATAAATGGTCTTAGCTGCAACCTTTTCCATATTAAAATGGAACATGACAATGAAACAAAGAGACATCATTACACATATCCGCTTCATACAACCCCTCCATTCATTTTTACCATTATACAACAAATAACACCAAAAATGGTTTTATTTTACTTTTTTATAATAAATAAGAGTTGATCCATTCCATATGTGTTAACTTTCTATGATCTTTCTTAATGTTTCTTTGGTCTTTGGACCATATATGCCATCTGGGGTTAACCCATGCATCATTTGAAATCGAGACACTGCATTCGCAGTCTTGGGTCCGTAGTACCCATCGATTCCATTATTGATCGCTCCCTTATCAGGATAAAAATAAATCGATGCTAAGGCTTGTTGTACGGCTTTTACAGCTGACCCTTTTGTAAGAGGCTTCGTCACTTTTAAAATACCTGCGGGCAAACTGTATGTTTTTTTGACCTTGTTGGTTTTAGATGTTGATCTCGTTGATATGGTTTTGATAGATGTTTCTTTCACAGGTTTAGCTGTTGTCATTTGACTTGATGCTGATGCAATACCCGCCTTGAAGCCATCCCAACGATTTAACAGCTTACGCGGACACTCTTTCCCGCTCCAATGCTTATGCGGCACCACGTTTGATAAAGGAATTCCTAAATCCCCCATCAGTTTTCGAATGAGCCATTGGGCGTTTTCAACGGCTTGTTCAAAGTCACCGCCTGCATTTTCACAAATTTCAATTCCAATTGATTTCATATTGCCGGTTCCCCTGCCATCTCCTGCGTGCCAGCCATTTTCGTTTAAAGGTAAATGCTGATAAATGACCTGATCATCGACCGTGTAGTGCCAGCTAACCCCGGTACTTGCCCGAGCAACAAATGCTGCATGATTTGCCGCATCAGCCCCCCGTCCAGTGTTCGATGTATTATGCACCGTAATATAGAGCGGCTTCATCCTGTTTCCTGGTCTGTTGCGATTTTGTTTTGGGATGAGTGCTTGAATGATCTTCACCATATTGTTTCTCCTTCAAAAATTATTTTGTTAACCCTCTTTGTTTCAGGGCATCTTTTTGCAATTGACCTTTATAGGTCACATAATTATTTTTAAACCAAGCGATCACGGCAGTGACCATAGTGAAAATTGTGGAACCTGCCACATATAGTGCCTCTCCTGCGGTTTGCACTTGCTCCTCGCTAATCGGCAGCACTGTTTGTCCAAACATGACAAGCGTTTGGTTGATAAGCGCAATAAAAAGAAGCACTGTGCGAATCACAGTGCCTTTGTCGAATGTTTTCATGATGTTTTCCTCCTATTTTAAATTCCGTTCAATTTTATCGAGCTTGTCGATCACGACGTCATACTTCTCACTAAACTTTGCTAACACATCATTTTGCGCTTCGATTTGTTCATTGAGTTTGTTTTCTCTTTCCTTTGTTGTGTTTAATACGTAAAACAGCACCCAACAGAACAACACCGCAAACGGTCCTTGTGTCATTAAATATTGAGTCAAATCCATTTCCACTACACTCACCTACTCCCTCACTTTGCACATTCTAAAAGAAGGCAAAATAAAAACGCCTATTCAGCGTTAGTTGCATATTCTTCGTTTGTTATTTCTTTGTATTGTTCCGGCGTAATCTTCTCGAAACGAACAAATTTTGCTACATCTTCATTTTCATAACACTTCCATTGATAGAACAATGAAATACTACGGAACCAATCCAATTACATAACCCCCTTTTCAGTCAGCAGCATGACAAGTTCTGATGTTGTTTTTGATTGTTCTTTTGCTCTCTTTTCTGACTCGGCCAGCTGCTCAAGCAAATCGGCGTTTTGCTGTTTTAATAGATCCATATCTGATGTTGGCAGCGGCTTTACCTGAAAGTGATCAATGTATTCTAGAGTTGCCGACTCATACCATGCCCTTTTCTCTTCATTGTATTTACCTTTATACAAACCATCTTGAGGTCTTACATCTGTATGCCCTTTTAGGATGTCTTCGCCTTCTTCAATTTCTATTTCTTCTCCCGGGATGTAATTGAATTTATCATCGTATTTATATATCCATTTCAATTTTATCCCTCCTGTGCCGATATGAATTTAAAGCCGAAAGTAATAAATTCATTTGTATTTGTCGTATTGGAAACGCTTTGTATATACACATTACCATCAGTATTAATATGTGTCCTGTGTGTTTGCGGTGTTGAAGCAGCACCAATACTTGATGCTACCCCTATAAAATGCATCCCCTGTATAGGACGATAACCACTTGGCAATGTGAAAGCAGGTACTTCAAAACCTATAGTACCTCCTGTCATAGCTCCAATTAACTCCACCTCTCCAAATGGATTCTTATAAAATTGCACTTTTTGAGTGCCATATTGTTTCCATCCGTTTAATAGAGTGGTTGGGGACTTCCATTCTATTTTCTCTGTGTCGGTTAACAAACGTTTCCAGCCAGTAAAAACACCATCAGTATGCACTGTTCCAAACCAATGCATATTGTCATAACTTCTAATGATATGAAGAGTCTTACGTTTACCGGCTGCTTCTAGAATATCTACATTAAACCACGAGGCATCGGTCGTCGTTGGCATATTCACTGCATTCGTTCCAGAGACATAATAAAAACCAGAGGGCAAGGTGAGTATATCTGTGCCAGTTGGAATAAGCATTCTAGTTCCATTTGCATTTAATAATGGATGATCGTTCAGCCTCTTCCACCCGCTCCATTCTTGCTGAGTGCCCGTGACATCAGTCGTTGATCGATTGATGTACATATCACCTGTATTATTTGCCCCTATAATCCAGCCATAGGTATTTTCACTAAAAACAGATAAGGCTCTCATAGAACTTCTTGTTGGCAGATCAGGGTGTGCTTCATGGATATACCACGAATGGACGCCTGGTAATTTTGTGAGCTTATCTAAAATACTAGGATCATTTGCATTAATTCTTTCGTAAGCCCTTCCGTCATCAGCAGTAATTTTAGATAATTGTCCTGCATCCCATTTATTTCTTTCATTTTGAGTAGGTAATTGAAGCCAGTTGATTCCGACATCATTCACATGATAGGAAAAACAAAATGCGTTGCCCGATGTATCAATTGCAATTCCTACACCGATGTTATTTTGACCTACTAACTGAAAGCCTCTTAAAGCCGCATTCCCGATTGCGGGAGAATCGACTACTCCAGAACCTCCTGGCGCATAAAATGAACAGGCACCTAAAGATTTAATTCCATTATAAATACTCCCGCCAGCAGGGATATTAACCAACTGGGCCCCGTTATCATTCGTCATTTTATAGAGCTGGGATTGATTCCATTTCTGCTTTTCTGTTTCAGCTGCATGAGATGTTGTGTCATTTTTGTGTTGATTGATTTGGTCCAATAGTCCAGCATCATTTTCAAGAATTACTTTAACCATGTTATTAAACAGTTCCGCATGGGCTTTGTCACTGGTTTTGAAAATACGAGGTGTCTTTATCTCCATCAGATTCTCCTTTCACCTTTCAGTTTTATTACATTATCTTGTACTGAACTTAAAACCAAATGTAATAAACTCAGTGGGATTGGCATTATTTGAAGAAGACTGCACACATACATTTCCATTCTTATCTATTAATGTACGATGAAATTGAGGTACTCCTGGTGTCCCTATACTTGAAGCAACTCCTATAAAATGCATCGCTTGCTGCGGCCGATATGGTGCAGGCAAGTTAAACACTGGATTATTTCCTAAAATCCCACCTTTTATCGCACCTACGATCTCGACTTCCCCTAAGAGATTCTTTCGATATTTAACTGGTAAATTAACAGGATCATATTCTTGCCAGTTGCCTTTAATTTCTTTAGGTGTTTCCCAAGCACCATCTAATAAATCGGAAAGCGTTATTTGCTTCTCCCAAGGTGTCCATGATTCTGCATTGTGTTTAAGAACTCTAAAGTAGGTGTTCTTCCCATAAACAGATTCATAAGCTATTTGAACTAATGTATTGCCATAACTCATGACCAATAAAAACACTCGATTCAAGGAAGAAGAGGGACCGTTTACTCCTGTATTATATATGAGATACATCCCTGTCTCAGTAAGGGTATTGTAGTCTGTCTCGCTAGAAAATCCATGATAAAAGGGCTTTCCATTATCTTGAGTGATTTTTACTAATTGACCGTTATCCCACCTGTTTCTATCGCTTTCTGTAGGCAGCTTTGTCCAAGTAATCGATGTATGACCGGTCTGATAATAAAAGGAATAAGCAATCCCAGAACTATCCACCGCAAAGCCAGTGCCGATATTTTCTTGTCCTACTGTCTGCAGTCCCCTGATTGAAACATTCGATGAAGCCGGGGAATCCTCCACACCAGCAGCTGCATAAAATGTACAAGTTCCTTTATCTTTTATCGCATCAAATATTCTTCCGTCAGTTGACACATTGATCAGCTGTCTTCCACTATCTGCTGTGATTTTATAGCTCTGTGAATCATTCCATTTTTTCTTTTCTATTTCAGATGCGTGTACTTTCGCATCATTTGTATGTTTTAAGAACTGCTCTATTAATCTATGATCATTTTCAAGAAGTACTTTGACCATGTCATTAAACAAATCAGCATGTGCTTTATCATTTACTTCAAAAGGCTTTGGTTCTTTTACTTCCATTCAATTTTCACTCCCTTTCTTTGATGCTTGGTGCCATTTCTTTCAGCTGCTCTAGAGTAAGAATTCTTTGCTCATATCCTTCATTTAAATCTTCCATTGAACAATCACCTAGTTCGACTGCTTGTTTGACCAATTCAGGGGTCACCCATTTAAAATATAATGCCATTACCCAATAATTCATGATTCACTATCTCCTTTAAATAAAAGGATCTCATTTTTTAGCTTCTTTAGTTCGCTTGTTAAATGATCACATTGATGTTCAAGCTGTTTTCTCATTAGCTTTTCTTTAGCTACTTCTTGTGCTAGATAATCTAGCGGCAGAGGTGGTTGATATCTTGGATTGATTTGACATTCCTCCCACCATTCTTTCAATTCTTCTACCGTTGGCTCGGGCACATCTAGATGCCACTCGTTTATATACGAACCGTCTCCGTCATTTCTAAGTTCAAAATCTTTTTGCGGGTCTGCATCGGGGTATTTATACTTAATGGCTTCATATAAAATCATCAGAATCCTCCTATACTCTCGGGAAATTTCGTCCGCCTATTTCTGTAATGTCGAAATAGTTGTACCAGCCTGAATTTTCCGACACATATCGACTAACGTCTCCGTCATACCCTACATATAGGTACATTTCTAAATAGTCTCCCTTATTCGCTGGCACATTGGCAGCACCATAAAGCCCGGTACTTAAGCTCAATGTATCAGATGGGCTTGCAGGGCTTTGTCTATGGTGAGCAATATTTTTATATCTTTTTCCATTCAAATAGATCGATAATTCAAAGTTCGCGTATCGTTGAAAGCTTTCAATATAAACACCTGCATTCACTGAATACATTCCGTTTTCAGGGCAGATGAACCGATTATTTTTGATATCAAAATTGTTATGACTGTCTTTAATTTTTCGATTAAAAAGGACTTTTTGATACTCTCCTTTGGTTAATAACTGCTTTCCAGTTGTACCTATATTGGCATGACAAAACCCTGAGATTTTGTGCCATTCAGTCCAGCCAGACCCCGTCCACCAGTGACGACACCACGTACCTGTACTATCAAAATAGCTGCCTGCTTCGTTTCCAGTTCCATAGTAATATTGAATAAATCGAAAGTTACTATATTTTTCATTTTTCACAAAGCCAAATCTCGTAGGATAACCGGTATCATTCGCTTGTCCAATATCCATAAACGTAATACCTATTGGATATTCCTCGCCGCTGACTGATGCATCTTGAATGGCTTGATCGCCTGTTAATTTGAATAAACTTTCATTCGTGATCCCTGCTATTTGTTGACTGAGCGCATTGTCATTCTCCACAAGTGTGTTGACCATCCGGTTAAATAAGTTGGCATGGGCTTTGTCAGAGGTTTCAAACGGTAAAGGTGATTTTATGTCCACTTCTTTTCCCCTCCATTAATAAATATCATCAATCTCAAAAACAAATTCGATGTCGCCGTCTTTTTGTTTGTCTGTCATGGTTCGGATGGCGGTGAATTTGCCCGCTTCGTCGACAAGGGCTAGTTCATTGATGACTTCGCCTGCGAGTTCTCCTTCAGCGATGGTGCAGGTGTAGCGGATTTTTGCCGGTTCCATGAAGGTAAACGAGTCAATATTTTTTTGAATCAGTTCTTTTTTGAGTGCTTGTTCGGTTCCGTCAAGAGAGATTGGTTTTCCATCCTTTGTTCCTCCACTTCCGAACGCCATTTTGACGACTTTTGTGAGTTTTGTTCCTTCTGCTCGTGCCTTTGCCATTTGTTGACGTGCATATAGTGTGGTTACGGTTAATTGATCAGCCATTGTGATCCTCCTTATAGGTCTATTTTTTTAGAAGTTGCTGCTAGCATTTTTGATCCATCAAGCGGAATGGATCCATCGAGAATCCAATAATGCTCCTTGATCAGTAAACTGCCGTCTTGTTCATTTTGAACATGTACCGGTAAGCGGAACATCATCCTCTTTTTCATTTGATGTGAAAGCTGGTTCTTTGCGCGCAAAGTCAGCGTAGCTGCTTGCTTCGTTTCATGCGATGCTCCAGTCATGACATAATTCAGACGATATGCTGTTTCTTTCTCTTGTTGAAGCAGCATTCTCATCTTTAATGAATGCCGAAAGCGAGCAGGGACCTCCGTAGTACCTCGTATCCCGCTGAGATAGAACGTTCCATTTAATACGAATTCACCATTGAGTAAAATTGGAATATGATCGAAAAAGCCCACTCTGCTTCGCAGTGTGAGCCGCTGGTGATGATCATTTGTTTCATGAACATCGGTATGATGAATGGCGGTGAACGTATACGCCAAATGTGCTGGCTTTAACGTTTCGAGTATTTCGACGATATATCTTGTGTTTTGCAGGTCATCCAGGTTGACACGCAATGCAAAATGATAACGATTGGTTGTAAGTCGGATGATCGCACTCGGATTTTTAAGAAATCGATTCACAGATTTCTCTAATGACAGATACGTAATTGGTGGAATGTTCGACATCATATTAAGTAATCGCGCTCTGCGCAGCTCAATCGAATCATCTGACTCTCGCTGCACCTTGAGCATTCTTTCCCACCGATTCAATCCCCACGTCGCTGTTAAAGGGAAAAATTGATCCGTTACATCAAAAATGGATTCATCCAATTGTTCAAACTCTGGCGCCTCCGTTTTTAGTAAATGATCCACATCATAAATCTCTGTGAAATAAGGCGGCAAGTAGTTTTTCATTTCATCAAGTTTGCTCAATAACCTTCACCTGCCTCAGACGTGGTATCTCAATGTCCTGTAATACTAAGTTTTTTGACTCCCCATTCAATAAGACGTTTGCATAATCGGACACACTCTCTGAATGGTACAAAATATCATTTAAAGCGGACATTCGAATCGTACTTTTTTCAAATGCGATTGATTTTAACAGTGCTTTGACCTTTTCTTCTATTTCTTTTTGCGCACCCTCAAGTGTCCAGTCCATCTGAAGTTCGACGGACACTTCTACGTCAATATCCAGCCACTTGGCGCTTTCCACAGTTGCTTTTGAGCCAATAGGAGCTTGCCCTTCTCCTTCTCCCGGTACAGGATCGATATACTCCTGGACCCTTTTGACAAGAAGCTCAGAGGCTACATCTAGATTGCCGTCTGTGATGACAATTTTGACCGTTCCCTCTCCATTCCATAGCGGGAACACTTTCGCTCTGCCGACACCAACCACTTCCTCGGCCCACTTTTTGTAATGTGCTCTGTTGGCACTGACAGCCTCTCGCCTTGCGCGTATTAAATACCGATCGTATAATGACGCATCATCTTCTTCCTCTTGCCCTGGTATCACCAATTCCTTCATGATCATCGACTCTAGACCTGGAATGGTATCAAGCGATAGCAGCGGCTGACCTGTTAATTGCCCATTGCCGGCTGTACCAGTTGTCTCGCATTCTAGTGTACCGTCCTTTGAAAATTGAAAATAAACGTCTTCAATAAAGAATCTTGATCCTGCTGGAATGTTTACGTTCTCTGGTTGAATGGTTACGGACCACACCGCTTTGGTGGCTGGCTTTCGTTCAATCCCTACTTCTGCCGCTCGGCGATCTAAAAATTCCCCCTGTGCTGTATCAGCAAAGACAAGCTCAAACACTTGATCAAGCCAAATATACGACTGAGCCAGTTCAGCAGCAGCAGGCGCCAAGGCATTCCAAATGACGCTGTTTTCTCTTTTATCTATGTCATCTGGCAGCCTGTCCAGCATTCTTTCCATCAACGCCTCATACGTTTGCTCCTCAAACATCTCCCTCCATCACCTCCTCTATTTCTAATGTGCCTTCATCTGTGACAATGGTTAGTTTGACTTGAAAGGCATCATTTTGCTTCGTGACCTCTATCTCTTCAATATGATCAATCCGCTCATCAACGACCAATGCTTCTTCAAGCAATCTTGGAATCTCCATTTCTTTGTATTCATCAGTTGCTTCAGTATCAGTCAATAGCTCCTGAATTTCAGTGCCAATATCGTGACTGTAAATGGGATGTGCATAGCGCTCTGTTCGCAATGTCATATAAATAAATTGACGGATCGATTCAATGCCTGTAATGGCTTCATTTGTCAGCCTGCCATTTTCAAAATCTATGCGATACGTCGTCGAGGTTTCTACCTCTTCATCTTCCTCTGTTTCCTCGATTTCTTCCTCTGGTGAAAGTGCCACGTTCATCACCTCCCTTACAATTTGTCGATGATGTAAAAGGACTGCCCTCCTGCCATTGCAAGTACCATAATGCTGTCTCCCCTTTTCAACTCATCATCCTCACCCTTATTTAAGCGTTTAGGCCAAATAAGCAGTTCTTCCGGAATGATCAGCTTACTATTTTCATTTAATCGGATGTGAAGAGGCGAAGCCATTGTGACCTCTCCAATCACCAGATCAATTGGAGAAGCTGCGTCTACTGCATTGACAGCGAGTCGTTTAATTGCTTCACTTAATCTCATGCTTGATCACCCTTTGGCATGGAATTTTTCTCAACGACGTCAATTGTCATGGTGTGCTTCACTCCATTGAATTCATGCTTGTCTTGATCGATCCAGTAGGTTTTTTTGATGTTGATTTCAGGGATTTTCAAATAGATTGGCAGACCGCTTTGCAGTTCAGGGATTCCGAGTGCTTGTATGCTTTTCACTTCTTGTTTGACGCCTTTTTTCTCAGCTAGGCGTACTTTCGCTCTTTTTTGAAGCTGCGGCTGGTTGATTTGACCTGTGACCGTCTCCACATGCTGTAAAATGCCGTACTTACTCTGACCCGCTTTATCCTGTTCGATCACCACAATATCTGATTTGCTACCTTTTTTCTTATTCTTCCCCTGTTCGTCTACAGACGTGCGCATCTTCACACGTGTTGCTGTCTCTTCAATGGAGGTGCTGTACTGATAACCGATGAGGTTGACGCCTGATTCAATGACCCACACGTCCTCTGGATCGGGCCAAGCTCTCAGCCCCATCTTGCCTTTAGCAGAAAAAATTTGATAATTTCTACCGGTTTGCCGCTTCGTTTCCTTCAATGCTTTTAAAATGATGTCATATAAACTCGTGTCATTTTTAAAAACGAGAGACTTCATGACATGTCCTGTATTTGCGATGGATGTCATAGGAATTTGAAAGTCTGCCCCGATCCGCCTCAAAATTTGATCTGCCCGTTGATTTGAAAAAACATATACATCTTGGTTTTTCACTAAATATTGGAGCATATCGTATGCGGTAAAGGTCAGCTTTCCTTCAACAGGCGTCCTAGAAAACACGATGCCTCTGAACAGCTCTTTTCCTTTCCATTTAAAAAGAACCGTGTCTCCTTCTGAGACACGGTAATATGTTTGACTGCCTTGCTTTGTGATAATATTCGCCTGAATAGAGCGAGGGGCCTGATACCTTTGCCCCTGAAGTGTCACACTCTCTGTGACAAGCTCATACATCGTGCCGCTTCTGATGGCAAAAAGCTCAATCAATGTCAGCCCCCCTATTGTGGTATTTTCAATTTTTGCCCTGGAAAAATCCAATATCCCGGCTGTTTAATATTGAGTTTACTTCGTTTGATCATCGCTGCTTTATTGGCATTCCAAATACGCCGCCATTTTGTACTATCGCCATAAAAACGGCCTGAAATGGCCCACAGAGTATCTCCCTTTTTGACAGTGTACAATTTTGGTGGTGTTTTTGAGGGTCTTTTCTTTTTGGTTTGTTTTGCTTTTTTCTTTCGTTTGATTTTCCTAGGCGATGCGGTTTTATATTCCTTTAACTCGATCGTAAATTCACGATCCCCTATGTCATAAGACCCTTCCTTGTGTGTGAAGCTCTCAATGCTGCACGTCATATTGATTTTAGTCCCTGTCACAATCAGTCGCACAGACTTCTTTGAACGCATCATTCGTTCAATTTTCGCTATTGCATTCTCTGGTGATGGAATGCTTTTATATTCAGCAATTGGCGAATATTTCTTAGGAAATAATGAGGTGAATGATACTTGTTTAGCCGATGGTACATCAATAAAAGTCAGTTCTCCAAAGGAGGAGACCTTCACTGTTTCATTTTGTACATTATTTGTGATCTCAAGTTCGGATGGAAGCACAGGGAATCGCAACTTCTCCTTGCCTTGGGAAATCCACAATTGATACACTGATTTACCCATCGATCACGACCCCTTTCGTTCCTATCTGAAGCTCTACTTCCAATTCGTCTACAAGCATTTGTCTAATTTTTTCGACAAGCGATTGCTGATCCTGTCCATTATGGAAATGCTGATCACCATTAAACTGGATGGTGATTTGTTTATTACCAGACGTTGTTGTATTCCCAGCTGACTGTGCTGAGGTAACTTGCTGCATCTGTGATTCTGGTAAAGGAGCAGATGCATTTGATGGATCATAGACTTGCATCCCAAGTGCCTTTGCTGCCTGCGTCAATAAATATCTCCCGCGAATGCCTCTTTCTTCTGGAATAATCCACTCGCGTTTGTTTCCTTCACCGACTCTAGCTACCTGCTCCTGAGTAATCAATCCGCCATTGGCGTAGCCTTTATAAGGACCGCCTCTTCTCATACTCCGTAATCCCGGTGTATTGAAGACTGTTCCATATCTGCCCTTAATGTAGTTAATGGCTGCTACGGCATTATGAATTGGGTTCCAAATATCATTCATGCCCTTGCCTTTATTAGAATGAAAGGTCGGCCCAATGGTTTGCATTAACCCTTTAGAAGGCGTTCCCTTCTTGGCGTTGGAATCCCACAAGTTGATGGCTTTCGGGTTACCATTTGATTCGTGCTGAGCGATTGTCATAAGACCTGGAAGCCAGCTCATCGATGTGCCAGTCGCCATCAGAGCTGCCATGAGCCATTGCTGAACACTAAGACCTGAAGCACCCATACCGCTGAACGCTCCGATTAATGAACCCGCTTGATTTTCAGCAAACTTTTTCACATCAACTGAATCGAGCCCTTTGACGACACCAATCGATGCGAATTTCCCTAGACTCATCATGACACGCGAAGGAGAATGAATGTCTAGTTCTTCTCTAAACGCCTGTTCCACTTTCTTCGCCATTTCTTTGGCAGCTTGTGTGACTTCACTTGCTTTTGAACGCATGCCGCTATTGAAGGCATCGATCATTCCTGAACCCCATCCTGGTGATTCTTGTTTGGCTTGCAGGAATGGTTGTTTGACGTGTTGGTCTACGTATTGGCTTGTGCCAATTGATGTGGCATTTTGACCTGTTGCAAAGCCACTAACAGTTCCAGAACCCCAAGTTGGTGATGCTGTCATCACTTGTTGGTATGGTGCTTTTACACGACTTTGCAAAAAGCTATCAGTTCCTGTTGGTGTCATTTGCTGGCCAGTAGCAAATGCCGATACCGTTTGTTGTCCGTACTTTCCTGAATCTGATGTCATTTGATTAAATGGCTGCTGAATGTTTTTTTGCTTCCATTGATCAAGTGAAACCACTTTTTGATTCAGCCCTTGTTCAAAATCATGATTAAATTGCTCACCTATGCTGGCAGATTGGATGTTTCCATTCATTGAAACCGTTCCACCAATTGAACCGGCAGAAGCAGTTGGAGCTGCTGGAGCATTTGGCGTTATTGGAGCTGGAGAGCTAGAAACTGGACTTGCTGCTCCGCTGCTGCTTGGCACAACAGACATTCCAAGATGAGAAGCAGCTTGTGCAAGCAACATCTTCCCACGGCCCCGGTTATTTTGAGTTGGAATGACAAATTCGTTACCCGCTTCACCAATCCATGATAAGGTAGGCTGGGTGATATAGCCGCCTGTGGCTTTTTTATCAGGATCTCCAAATAAATGTTTTACTACAAAATTAATGCCATCGCCCGCTTTGTCAAAAATCTTTTTAACCCAGTTAAATGCTTTAGAAAAACCATCACTTATGGCACCTGCCACTTTTACGATCGGTGTCTGAATATTATCTTTAAACCATTTGGATAATCCATCCCATATATCTGTCACCACTTTATACGCTTCTTCAAACTTCTTCCCAATGCTATCTTTGATGGTTCCAACCGTTTCTACAAGCGGATTCCATACATTGTTCATAAACCAAGAGGATACTGCTCCAAAAATTGATTGAATGGTTTTCCACGCATTTGATAATGCTGTCCAAATCCCCGTAGCGACTGTGACAACTGTGCTGCTTAGCGGTGTCCACACATTCTCAATAAACCAGCCTGCTACTGCACTGAATGTTTCTTGTATCCACGTCCATGCATTGACTAGACTTGACCAGATCGTGGTTGCTACCGTAACGACTGTGTCGCTTAGCGGTGTCCAAACGTTTTCAATAAACCAGCCCGCAACTGCACTGAATGTTTCTTGTATCCATGTCCATGCATTGACTAGATTTGACCAGATCGTGGTTGCTACCGTAATAACTGTATCGCTTAACGGTGTCCACACATTTTCGATAAACCAGCCCGCAACTGCACTGAATGTTTCTTGTATCCATGTCCATGCATTGACTAGACTTGACCAGATTGTGGTTGCTACTGTGCCAACCGTGCTGCTTAATGGTGTCCACACATTTTGTATAAACCAGTCCGCAACTGTAGACCACACTTCAACAATTTGATCTTTGATTTCAATGGCCTTTTGGCCAATCTTCTCAAATCCACCGCCATCAAACCATTTTCCAATTGTTTCACCGATAGATTCTCCACCCATACTTCCAGCGATGCCGCCTACTAAGCCGCCTATGGCTGTACCTACCCCTGGAACTACACTGCCAATAGCAGCACCTGCTGCAGCACCTGCCATTCCACCGGCGATTCCTCCTCCAGTCGCACCGATCTTTTCACCAGCATTCTCTTTTTTCATACCAATTAGATTTGTTGCACTAAGTACACTGCCTAGAATAGGTACTTTCTTTAATAATTTACCGCTCCCTTTACCGATATTTTTCAACGCATCCCCTAATTTACTTGGAGGTCTTCTATTCATTTCGGTTCTTGTTGTGGCATTTGGATTTCTAGGTTGTCTTGGTGATTGACCATTTCTATTTTTAGTTTTAGTAGATCCTCCCCTGCTTAAACCTCTTGCACAACAGGGACAACAACTATTGCGAAACAAACCTTTACCACCTCGCGGCTTAGATTTCTTATTGGGAGCTGAATTTGATGGTGTGGATGTTGGCGCTGTTGTTGGTGCCGTTGTTGGCGCTGTTGTTGGCGCTGTTGTTGGCGCTGTTGTTGGCGCTGTTGTTGGCGCTGGAGTGCTACTTCCATTCGATTGATCACCTGCACCAAAGAGACGATCAAATACATTGGTCACCAATTCATCTAGTTTTTTTTCAGGATTAAATTTAATCTTCTCTTTTATTCTTCCGATCACATCTTGCTTGTACTCTTCCAGTTTATTTTCAACCCAAGGAAGTGCCTTTTCGTCCCAAAACTTTCTAGGACTTAATTTTTCTTTCACCTTGTCTGCAACATCACCTGCATATTTTTGAATTTCATTTAACCCTTTATTAGCAAGGCTCTGGAGCCAATCCTGTTTAGGTTCATCCGTTTTAACTGGCGGACTAACAGCCTCAGGTTCTTTTTTTATATTTTGTTCTTTCACAACTGACTCTGCCTGATCTCGTTTTTTCAACTTACTCTTTGCATTGTCTTGAACAGATACTCTGATTTCGTGTTTAGCCATTGTCAAGCTTTTGAGTGTCTTTTTGATTCGTTGAATGGCAGTGGTGGCTTGGTCAACCATGTTTAATCTCATATAGTACGTTCTGTTCATGAGCTGAAGGATTGATTTTTTGATTGATGACATTTTTCCTGACAACTGATCATTCAGTTTGAACGTCAACAGGATTGGACTTGTTCCGGATTGTTTCAATCGATCTATACTGGATTTAATGACATCTAGTCCTTTTGCTTGAATCGATATGACCATCTGTTTCGGTATCATGTTCAGCTGGTTTGCTAATGATCTGAGATCACGATAGATCCCCTGATCTAGCTTCATGGACAATACAGAAAACCTTCTCATCGATAAATTGAATTTCCTTAGCTTCTTTTCATCCATTTCCAGGCTTATTTTCATCGGTTTTCTAAATGGTTTGAGCTGCTTCTCAAACGTTTGAAATCGTTTTTGAATGCGCAACAGCTTCTTTGATACTTTGTCTTCTAATTCAAATCGTGCAGTGAGCTTCGCCAGTTTATTTCCCTCCTTTCTTTGCTTCTTTTTCTAGCATATCGAGCTTGTAGCTGATGAGTCCGAATAAGAATGCCTTAAATTGTCTTGGTGCTTCGTATAAATCGAGAAGTTCTGATGGGGAATAGTGAAGCTCATGCATGGCGTAATATAAAAACACTGCTTCCTTATCCCCATCTTTTATTAGTTTTTTGCTGCGTCTTCTAAATCTTCAATTTCGTCTTCAAATCCGTTGATTTCAATGGCTTTGTTTAACCAGTTTGCGTATTCACCACCGACAGATAAAACACGTTTTGCAACTTCAACTGGATCTTGTGTGCTGTAGGCTTCTCTTAATTCCTTTGAGCGGAAATCTGGATAAATCGTCGATTCAATGGCAATCCGTGCGTAGAAGCGCTGGCTGTCTAAGTCTTTCACACGGCCTCTGCCTTTGACATTTTTGAACGTGGTGTTTTCTTTTTCCAGTTCATCAATACGTTCCGTGGTAATCGCTTTGAAGACAAAAGGAATGACATTCCCTTTTTTATCAACAAAACGCTTAGAAATTGGCACTTTGACCTCTTCCGCTTCTACTGTTTGTCCTGGCATAAAAAATGAAAGATCAAATGTTTGTTTTTCGCTCATGTTTAAAAACTCCCTTTTGTTTGTTTTTTGAATACAAAAAAGCACATCCATTTTTGAATGTGCTTTCCAATCTTTTCATGTATAATATAACTCGTACAATTGAACGGCTTGCTCAAGGGTGTCTGGCTCATCCCCGATAGGAAGGGGGTGATGCTCATGTCAACGTTCCAAGCGATTTCCCTAATGCTTTTATTCGGGATGTTTATCCTTGCTTTGTTGACGTATATAAACAAAAAATAGACTCCCCTTGAGCTTTGGTAGGTGAAAGGGAAAGTCTATCCTTAAAACTATCTAATTGATAAGCCAGCCCCTTGAAGGGCCTCATTGTACATTGCCGGGATGTTAGCGCATCCTGGCTTCTTTTTATTGTATGCAAATCGCTTTGCATGTAAACATCATTTTGTGTGTCATTGAATGCAATGTGCATTACAAATGCATTCATTTTTCATTACATTTGCATTATAGCATATTTGGTTTTTATTTAGCTAATTAATTAGCTAATTTCCTCCGCATTTCTTAGAAAGAATTCTTCAGCTTTTCAGGCAGATCAAAGTCTTCAAATGTAAATGGAACTTCTTCTTCAAGTGCCTCTGAATCAACATCTAGTCCAGCAATTTTAGCTGAATCAAAGTTGACATCGAATAATGTCACACGCTCTGTGCCTCGGCCTGATGATTTATCATCAATTACCGCTTGAAGAGTGAAATAAGGATCTTCCCCTTTTTTCACATAGTTGAGCATAAGTTGAACGAAACGTGACGTAACTTTATAGAATGTTGCCGTTCCTGTTCCGTTTGCCCCTGTTGTTTTATGACCAGTCATTCGGCGGCCCATCACATTCACTTCTGATTTATTTTTCTCCACGTTTGCTTCAAACGTTTTGATAAAGGCAAGCTCCTCACCTTCTAAGAAAAGACGACCTTCTTTACCTGAGATTGTATTTTGCGCTTTAAAAGCCATCTTACTTCACCTCCACATTGAAATAGAATTTTTCTGCTGCGTCTACTGGCTGTACTGCTAAATCGATGATAAATCCATCACGATCTTCATTGAGGCCAATGACGATATCTGTTTCTGAGTTAAAGCCTGTAATGCCGCTTCCATCTTGAAGTTGTGTGAGATACTGTGTAATCAGTGTTTTCACAAGCTGCACACCGTCGTCTGATGCTGGAATGTCATTGCCATTGGCTTTGCGTAATTTAATCAAATTTTTCAGTTCAAATGTTAAATCATTGTTGATTGCATCTAGCACACGGATGATTTTGTTTTTCGCCATTTGCTGGTTCTTTTCAACCGTGAAGCTTGTCAAAGAGTTAATATCTTTTTCAACGCTCACCGTGCGGTCTCTTGCATCGAAAGTGAAAAGAAACTCTCCTTGTGATAAACGGTATTCTACTTGATCATTATCAAGACGCTCTAATGTATCGACTGCGCCTTCGTATTCAACAAAGGTCAGTGACTGATTAAAATTCGCTCCTGCACTTGCTCCTGCGACCCAAGCTGTTGTTTGAGCAGGCGTCAGTTCTGTTCCGTCTTCTAAAACAACACCGCTTGTGACATTGATGATTCCTTCTTGATCAGCTGCATAGTTAGCCACAACGCCTTGCACCTTACGTCCTTGCTTATCACGTAAACGCTCAATAAATGACGCGAATGTTGCTTTTAATTGCTCACTATTATCGACTGGGAGTGCAATGACATCAAAGTATTCCGTTTCAGCTGCTTCTAGGAAAGCTGTATAATCTGCGACACTTGCCACACCGTTTTTCCCGCCGCTTAAAGCCGCTCCTGCAGTAATGACCGCTTCGCCTTCACCAGAAAATTGAACGTATTTGTTTTTCACAAGATCTTTGACATCTTTGACCACCTGTTTATCGACAATATCTGTTCCAAGATAGGTGATGACGTCACGCTTTGTGCTGTCGAGTACATTTTCTGCCACTTGAATGGTAATCTCATTTCCTTTTTGACCACCATAATTGGCTGTGACCACAAAGTTTTCTGCGATTTCCGCTTTGGCTGGCTCTCCTTCGTTTAGACGGTAAAGCAAGACCGTTTGCGCTTTTTTCTTCGCTTCACGGAAAAGAAGAAGTGACTTATCATCAATGTTGAGCCCGACCTTTTTATTTAAGTCTTCCATATCGGAAACGGAAATAAAGGTTTTTGGTTCTCCCCAGCTCATGACAAGAGGAAGTGCAACTGTTCCTCGCTCGCCTAAAGTAATTCGCTGCTCTGCTGTTGTTTTAAAATTAAAGTAAATGCCAGGACGCTTTTTCTCTGTACCTGGTGTAAAAGTGCCTCCGTTCATCCTTTAAACCTCCTTGGACAAAAAAGCATCGATGTGCTTCTTTGCTTCTGTTTTTGTAATTGGTTGATGTTTGATATAAAAAAGAGCACCTTCAAGGATTTCTGGTTTTACCCCAAAAAGATCCTTGCTGTGCTCTTTTAAGGCTTCAAATGAAAAGCCAAATTCTTTTTCTTCGCCCGCTGTTTGATCGAGCTGTGTTTTTTTAGTCTTGCTCACGTTTGATCACCCCATCTGAAAAATTGATATCTTCTAGGCTTGGCTGTTTATCTCGGTTGTACCAATAGCTGCTATCCCACGTCAGGACAATCGCTGCTACACCTTGATCTATGATTCTTGTTTCCACTCTTTTTATGCGGACATAATCATCAAGCACCTCTCCATCTTCACTGATCATCTGAATGATTTGACGATCAGCAAGCAATGCATCGACGATTGTTTCCGCCGCATCATGCGCTTTTTCTGTATCCATATGAAACACTTTCACTTGCAGCGAATAAGATTTCATAAAAGTAGACACTGTATCTGGACCACTAATGACAGTCACTGGCGGCACATAAACAGATGGCACTTGGAAACGCTCTGGCAGAAGACGATCATACATTTTCACAGGAAAGCGTGTGTATATATAATGCATGATTGCCCCGACTTCTTGATTCATTCCATCACCTCCCAAAATGTCGATCGATCCAGCTTTGAAGCTTTCGATCTAGCGAGTGTTCAAACATTTGTTCATAGAGCATGACGGCATGATCCCAGTACCCATTTCCTTCAATCCATTGAGATGAAAGCATCATGCCAGTACTGGCGTTCGGATCATATTCAAAGCGGCTGCCGTTCCATCTGCCAGGCACCCATCTTCGTTCTCCATTTGAAGAAATGGCATGTCCATCGTTCACGTAAGAGGCATAATCAAGCTGTGTCCCCACTTCTAGCGTGAGCCCGCCTCGGGAAGTGAGAAAGTAATTCTCCTTGTCACCTTTTTGAAAGGAATTGAGGAGACGGCCTGTATCAACAGCCTTTTCTTTGATGATTTCATCTTGAATGATGTCTAAAAACTGTAAGCCCATTTCCTGTAACCACTCTTGATATTGCGCCGTTAAGCCGATACTATTTGCCTGTTGGAGCTGGGATAGCAGCCGGTCAAGTCCATCAATTTTCATAAGTTTTCCTTTCTGACGGCCATCACTTCCATGTGATGATTTTTCACTCTTTTTGGCTGCTGCAACTTGAGTGAGATGCCGTTCCACACCATTTTGTCATGCAAGCGAATGTCGCTTGCTAAAGGGAAATGGACGAGATAGGACTGATAGATAACTGTATTCGGTTCTTCTTGCACGAGTGACTGGCTTTTTTCTACAACATAGCAAGCCACATCTCTCATACTTGGTGTATCAGGATAAGTGAGGTCCGTTTGCAGATCCCCTGCTGGTATACCAAATTTGCCACGGACTGCCCCCTCATTCTCTAAGTGAAAAAGATCACAGCGATCCGTTAATAGAGAATCATAGCTCATAATGATCTCACCTTTAAATTGGCGCTGCCGCCAGTTAATGACGGTTCAATATAATCAACAAGAAGGGCATACACATAAGGTCTGCCTTTCACTTTGTCCGCTGCCTTTGCATATGAATAATCACCCATTTTTTCTGAAGTCAAGCCTTTCATCATGGATTCATCATCATTCAGCATGGCAAAATACTGGGCCATTTTTAATAAGGCGATCCTTGCTTTTTCAGGAATGGGCTGATATTTTTCATGCGTAAAATCGTGCCCGACCATTTGAAATACCGCTGCTTCTGCTTCAATAATATCTGCCGCTAGTCTCTCTACAGAACGATTTTTCACGCGATCAAATACAGAATAGGCTTGTAGTTCCTCAGCAGAAATGATCATAGCCTGCTGTCACCTACTCTTTCACTTTCATGACTTTGGCTACAGCATCCTCTTCCTCAAATTTGCTGTCGAGCTTCGCTGTCAGAACAATGATAAACTTACGGCTGCGAATATCTTTTTCTACTTCAATGCGAATATTGCGAGAAAACCCTACGATAATGTTTTTCGGATGTGTCAGTAAAATATCTGATACATCTGTTCCTGCTTCATCATATGGCTGCATATTGGCAAGACCTTTGACCGGAACACCGAATGCAGAAGAAAGGCCGCCTTGAATCGCCGCATCTCCGAGACCTGTCTGACGGTTTGCTACTTGGTCTTTCCACTCGACCTCTAAACTTGGGGATGTATAAAAACGGAAATCCTGAGGTACACGTAAATATTTTGACGGCATCGCTTTATAGCCTTGTTTGAACATTTGACGGCTAATTTCCGCTCCATTCGCATCGACAATATGAGAAACTGCCTGTTTTCGTACGCCATCCATTTGAGCTAAAAATGGATCTTGTGATGTTGTATCACCGTTGACGATCAGTTCTTCAATATCGACTGCCGCTCGTTCCGCCAGCATTTGCATAATGGTTTGCTGAATCCCGTCTTTTTCAATGTTGTTTTCAATGCTGTCGTACGTCATATGAATCTCAGCAATGACTTCTTTTGCATTGAGCTGAACAGTGCTTGTCGCTGGGACAACACGGTCTTTTGCATCAAGCGCTTTGCCTTCTTCTGCTGGGCGTAAAATGCGCTGACCGAAGCCGATTTTTTCGATTTTTTGTGAATCACTTTCCATTGGAATGATACGTGCATCATTTAAAACGGTTGGTGTATTTTGCATCATTCTAATGAATGTGTTGGATTGGGCTGCGTTCATGAGACCGCCTGTTTTTAAGCTGGCAAGTGTCATTTCAGCCTTGCGAATCAACTCTTGATTTCTCACACTTTTTCCTCCTTATTTAGGCTTATAGTAAGCCATCCCATATGGGCTTTGTCATATCATTTTGTGTATCGTGATTTGTTTGTTTAGAAATGCCCCGCGCTTTTTCAAGCATGTGTATCCGCTCTGAAATAGGCAGTAGCTGTTGCTGAAGCACATCCTGAATCGCTGCTTTTTCTCTGCCTGCTGATTTCTCTAAGGAAGAGAGCTGATGGCGAATTGGCGCAACCACTTGCTCCAGCACTTTTTGTACAGGTTCTTCTTCACCTGTTTGATCTGTCCCTTGTTTATCCGCTTGTTGTAAAACGTTGTCGATGGCCATTTTTGCTTTTTCTAGTTCGCGTACTTGATCAGTCGTTAATCCGGCATCTTGCTTTTGAACGGATGCTGGTCTTTCGCCAATCGTTTGGAGGACATCATTTGTTTTCAACACATCCTGCACAATTGGAATCAATTGTTCAAGTGCCGCTCTTACGCTAGATTCATCACCATCACTTGACTGCAACGTTTCCAGCAGATGATCTAAAACGCTCCAAAATTGTTGTGGCATATTTGCACCTTCCTCTTTCAAAAAGAAATTTTTCAGCAAAGAAAAAAGCCCTCTCTCGTTCGTTTCTTGAGATAGGAGCTGATCGTGTTCCTCTATTGCGATGATGTCTGCTGTTCCAGCCATTGAGTAGCCTGTAATGTGGCCTTGCTGAATTTGGTCCCAAATATCTTGTGATGCCTTTGTCACAAGTACCCAAGATCCTTTTTGAATCAGCTCCCCGCCTACTTCAAAATCCGCTGGGGCAATGTATGATTCGACGACTTCGCCAACACCGTCTTGAAAATCATGCTGTTTATCAATGTGACGGGCATCTTTCATAAAACCGTGTGCTGCTCTTTCAATTTCTTTGGCCGACATAAAGTCTTGATGTGCATCAGGTGTATTTGGTTCATACACGACGCCATATACGAGACGATGGGCATCCTCTGCCTTTGTCAGGACACTGACTTCTTTTTGAAAGTCAGGCTGCTTTTTCTTTGCTTTCATCAAGAAAAATTTCTTTTGGTTGGCGGCCCTGTCTACATAGGAAACATGCGTAATTTTTGCGTTTTTTAATTCCCTTGGCATATGTTCACCCCCTTTCAAAAAAAGCTCACGTCCTTCTATTTCTCTAGCCGGTTTGGCTCAGATGGAGACAGCCCATCAGCTGTTTTTATGCGGCTTTCTAAAGGTCGGTGGTAGAATTCTTCCGGCCATTCCTCTAACGTCTTGCCAAGAATACGCCCCGCAAGATCTCGTAAATCATTTGGCGATACTGCCCCAGCCTGAATAAATGGTGTCAGAACCTTCGCTATCTCTAATGGATCTCTAAAGTCAGGGCCATTTAATAGAAAGCGGACATGCCATATATCTAAATCCGGGAGAAAAAGAGTATTGAGTTTCCCTGTAATAAGATGCCGCTCTGGCTGAAATACTTGCTCCTCCGTTGTTTTACGCGCGGTATCTGCTGTGGCCTTGTTATAATCTTGTGACTCTCCTGTGTAAATAGGCGGCAGACGAAAAGCGGAGCGGATTTTGTTTCTCGTCTTTTCATCGTATTCTAAAAAGAGCGCATCCTCTTGCAGGATTTCCGCCAAGGATTTAAAGTTCACTTTGACATTTGATACATCTTCTTCACCTGTTAATCCTTTTTCTGTCGGAAGCCCTTCTACTTCAAGCAATAAAAACTTATGCGCATGGTCAGAGCCTTCAATATCATCCATATAATCTTGTAGCTGCTGATAAGAAGTCTCTGACAGCATGCCGTTTTCGACAATGATGGCACCAGGTACATGCCGTCCTTGCTTAAAATAAAGATAATTCAGCTCTTCTGCTTTTCGTGCGCCATACATATTGACGATGTTGCCAATCCAGCGGGGAATCCCATACGTCCCACTGCCAATTTTAAAATGAATGACTTCTGTTGCTTGAAGCGGTTCTGGTGTAGCATCATCGTACTTGCCTGTTTCACAATTTAATATGCGCGGATCACCATACTCCTTGAAAAAGACTTTCTTCTCATTGATGACCTGCACATATTTTCGGAATCGTTTCTTGCGATTCATCGTCTTTAATTCGCCGTTTTCTGTGTAGCGGAATTCGACGTCGACTGGCTCACTTAGCTTGCAAATGCGGATATGGAGTGCATCCAAATACTCGATTCCTGCCGGCTTTCCTTGTCCATCCCGCAGCACCTCTAAAAAGCCATTTCCTGTTTTCTCCCGGTCTTCTAGGACATAACCAAGAATTACGTCAGCAGACTCATCATAGTTCATGTATTTCGTAAACTCTTCGAGTCTTGTCCATTCCTTCTCGGCTGTCTTCTTTTTGACCGGTTTCACATCTTCCGCATTAAAATCAAAGGCGTATTCCACCCCAAATCCAAAACCTAAAATGTTTGTTCGATACGCATCTATACATTGCTGAAGAATCGTTGAGTATTCTGCCATGCTTTTTAATTCATTGATATGGTAGGGCGGGGGGACAATGTCATCTTTTTCGTATGAAAATTCATCCTCATACATTTGTTTTGTATGATCAGACATGTTGGCCTTCATAATCGTTGCTTTTAATTGTTTCATTGTATGGACCTCCTCTCTCGGTTTGGACGGACACGCTCTGAAGCAGTCTGTTTCAAATCGGTCACCTCATAATCATCTAGCGCATACCAAATGGCGGATAATGTGTGTGGATCGATTTGAAATTCATCTTCCTCTAAGCGGCCGTTCTTATCTGCCTTATAGGTTAGTGATTGAAGTTCATAGATGGTATAAGGGCAAGCATCAGAACAAATGATTTTCTTAAATCGTTTGATTTTCTTTGTATATTGCAAACGTGAGCCTTGGAACTTATGTGCAGCGACCATTTGAAATCCGCGCTGCCGAAAATAGTGAATCGTTTTAGGTTCTGCTGCGTCTGCCTTAATGAGTTCCTTTGATTCAACAAATTCTTTCAGATCAACAGCTGTTTCATCATCCGTTTTCCCGCGGTCGTAATATTCCCAATAAATATATAAGTACTTTTTTTCATGATCGACAGCTAACCGAATGAGCGCATTGTAGGATTCGACAAATCCAAAATCCATCCCCGCCCGTTTCAGCGGTCTTTCAATCTGCCCGATCGCTTCTAATACGTCAGCATGCTGTCTGACCTCAAATTGCGGAAACACTTTTGTGCCATTGATACCGAAGTATCCCTTCCTTGCAATTCGATAAAGATCTGGATCGTATTCTTTCAGCTCATCCAGCTGCTTGACATAGCTTTTAGGAAGAAATAGATTGTCTTCTGCTGTTGAGTGGTGATAGTACGTATCTTTTATCACGATGGTTCGCTGTTTGTATAAGGTTTCGTCATCAAGGACAAAACGTTTCAGCTGCTCATCTCGAAAGAAATGTCTGTACGTCCAATTATCCTGACCAACGGGATTCGTCGATAACATCATATAAAGAGGTAAAACCGGATGTCTCAGCCTTCCAAGCAGTTCTTTAAACCCTTCATAAGAAACCTCGGAACACTCCTCAATCCAAATAATTGAGATGTTGTTGATCGACTTCAATTTCTCAGGCTTGTCCAGTCCTTTAAATAAAATGCTGCTCCCATTGCGAAAAGTGAGAGCAAGCGGTGAACTGCGGCACTTTACTAGATGATCGATGCCAAGATCGCTGACGATTTCTTGTAAAAGAGAATAGGTCGACTCCCGGTGCGTATCATACACTTCTCGAATGACAAGTGCTGTCCGTTTTTCCTCAAGCAGCTTTAAGATCAGCTTTAAAGCAATGTGATAGCTTTTGGATGAGCCATAGCCGCCTACTAAAAACTGAAACTTTTGATTCCAATCGAACAAAAAGTGTTCAAAGTGAGGATTGACTTCTTTTTCAATCAACGGCGTCATGAATCGTCCTCTTTTCTTTTGATCATGATATGAAGATCTTCTTCTTTTTCCTCACGAACTGCTTTTTTTGTTTTTTCGATTGTTAGCTCAATTTGCTTCAGCCTTAATCTTCGTTCATCTTTCGCATGAGCGAGCTCTTCAAACTGTTTAATCAGCCGTCTTAGCTCTCCCATTGCACGAGATTGGGCATTTAAAAAAGTAGCATGCCGATCCCATGAAAATTGAAACGAAAATTCCTCTGCCGTGATCTCTGGCTCTGGATGAATGCCTTCACCTGTTTCTTCCTCTAATGAAGAAGGCAAGTACGTCGCCTTTTTCAGTTCTTTGATCATGTCATCTTGATCTGCTACATGCATGATGCGCTGCGCTCGAATAATGGCTGCGTATTGAATTTGAATTTGATCCCAGATGATATCAAGAGATGTGCGCCCATCCATTTTTTCCATGATTTCAATCGTTTCATCTGAAAGAAATTGATGAAAAATCGAGTGCGCCTGCTTTGACGGTGTTTTTTGTCTTTGCCAGCCGTATCGTCTTTTCCATGATTTGACGGTATGGATGGAGACGTTGTAATGATCCGCTAGCTGCTGGTACGTCATCCCTTTCATATAATCCTGCTTAGCCTCTATCCGTTTATCTTTCATTTACATTCACCTGCCGCCTCCTTTTAGTTCGAATGATTCCCTGAAGAGAAATCATTTGTGCCGGGCTAGCAAACATTCGTTTGGTCTTTCTAACTATAGATGGCAACTGTAAGACAAGCTTTTGAAGATTGATGTGATGAAAGAAAAAACGCCTATTCAGCAGCTCTGAATAGGCGTTCTTGTACTTTTTTGGACATTTTGGTCCGAGCTCTTTCCATATGTTTTTGGACTGTTCCTTTTTTTACATCTAGCATGATCGCAATCTCGCTAAATGACAGACCCTGCGTTGTGTGCATAAAAAATACGTCTTTCTCTCGATCTGTCAAAACGGATAAGGCTTCGTCAATTCGCCTTTTGTCCCGCTCACTTACCTCTCTTTCTTTCTCTTGAATGAGGGTGTATTCATGTGATAAAGCCTCTAATACCTCTTGATTAGCAAGAATGGTGCGCTGGTACACAGACCGTCTATCTAATCCTCTGCGTGCGCCTGGCTCTCTACCGATTTGAAGCCATTCCACCACGTATTCTAAATCACTGACCATACTGGCGATCATTTTTTGATCATGTTTGTCCTGATCTGACATCTGTTTCTCTTCTTTGTCTTTCAATTGTTCATATCGTTTTCTGGCATCTTTTAAACTTCTTTTATATTCGATCAGTAAATCTTGCATCTGTGCTCTCTCCCTTTTTTAAGAAAATAAAAAACGGACACCAATCAGCCCCTTTTTATAGGGTCTTGATCAGTGTCCGCAGGCTTTCCGTCTTGGACTTATTCAGTTGTTCTTGTTCATCAGACTAGCTGATTTTAAAACCAATCTCATGATCGACTCTTGCAAAATGCCCTTTTGCTGTTTGAATAATCGTTTTTCCATGCTCAGGTACATCCATCATATAAGCCGTTCCTACGTTTCCATCTAACACAATGACTTGAATCTTTCCTTTTTCCATTTCACCGACAAATGTCTGGTTTTCTTGAATCATGAGTTGTTTTGGCTCGTTCATATGCTTGTCTCCTTATTTGGTGGTGAGGATCTCATATCATCACCCATCGTATTTAAAATGATTTCCATTCGAGGACGCATGCTATAAAACTGTGAAACTCTTAATTCTACAATCTGTAAAGAGGCGTCATCGGTAACGGCATGAAGTGCTTCTTGTATATACTGCAAATTTGGTTGAAGAATGCAGATGTGTACCGGGCGTATCAAGCCTTTTTCTGCAGATGTACGCGTGTCTTGGCTGTTCGCTAGATCAATGGGCATATTGTAAAATGAGCGAATGTCGAGTGATAATGCGCCTTTTATTTTGCTTGTGCATTGCGCTTTAGCGGCTGTTTGAATTCTGTTTATCAATGTCTCTTTTGTACATAAATGTTCTTTTTCAATGATAAAATGAAGGACCATGCTACGATCTCCCGTCATCCTTCGCCCACTGCCGAATGTCTTGTTCGTTTTGACCCGCATTGAGCAAACATTTCAGGAATGTCATGATTTGCTTCAATCGATTCATGTCGCATTCATCCTTTCCTTCTTATTGTCATCAACGTCTTTTTCTGCCATGAGGGTCATGTATGTGCGTTTTTCTTCTGCCGTGGGGAAAGCAAACATCGGCTCTTTTTGATGAAAAGTGATCCAGCCGCCAGCTTGTACTAGGCAATGCTGTGCTTCTTTTCGGGCATCAAATGTCATCTGATGTCTCATCATCATCAAATCCTTTCTCACGGTTCTCGTCCTCTAATCGATAACCATTTCGGGACATTTCATATGGCCAGTAACGTTTTGGATAGCCGAAATCATTCATTTGTGTCACCATCGGATGTTCGATATTCATTCTGTTTGTCTCCCCTTTTTAAGAACGGTCTTCCTTACGACTATTACTCTTTTTGTGTAACTTTTGACCAAAAAAAAGCTCTTGAACACCGATATTTAGCAAATCTGCAATATGCTTGGCTATTTCTAAGCTGGGCTTTGTTCGGCCCCTTTCTATATTTGCATAGCCACTCGTGTACTTATATCCAAGTTTTTTCGCCATATACGTTTGTGTTTTTCCTTGTAATATTCGTTCTTCTCGTAAATTTTCAAGTTTCATGTTTCCACCTCTTACTCATTATGTGTAAGTTATATTTATTATGATAATATACACAAAACGAGTAAGTCAATCAAATTTTTATTCTTTTTGTGTATTTATTTATCTTTTCCGTGTAATTCATGATAAAATTTACACATAATATGAAAAAAAGGTGTTTCCGATGGATAATTTGACTGGAAAGATTCTAACTGAATTAAGAGAGAAACATGGATGGAGTAAGTCTACCGTTGCCAAAAAACTCGGATTAAAGGCGATGTCAACCTATGCTAACTGGGAATATGGATTGAGAAAGCCAGATGGTGAAATGATTGTGAAAATCGCCGAGTTATACGGGGTCTCAACAGATTATCTTCTCACAGGTAAAGACAAAAACGCCTCTGATGACGATCTTGCAGATGATCCTGATTTGCAAATTGCGTTTAAAGCTGCCTCCGATTTTTCTGAAGAAGCACGAAGACAAACCATCGACTTTATTAACTACATTAGAGAGAAAGAGAAACAAAAAGGCCGTCAGCCAAAACAGACAGACGACAAATAAAAGATCTCTTTTTATAAAGCATCACATAGCTGGGTAGATACCCAGCTTTTTTTATGTCTCTTTTTCCTCCTAAAAAAGAATGACATATGAATAAAAAATCATGTGTTTTTTGGGTAAAATCGTCTTCCCCTACATAATATGTGACAATTTTCACCAAAAATACTCATTTTTCCACTTATTTTGATTGACATATAATTCTATTATTATTAATATATGTATATACCAAAAAAAGGAGTGTTACCGATGAAAAAATTAATGAAAGCTTGTACATTGTCTTTAGCTGCTTTAGGTGCTCTTACGTTCTTCCAAACTGAAGGTGCTCATGCAGCTGCACAGCCTAAAGAACCAGTTATAGCAAAAGCTCCTATTATGAATAAAGTGATTACAGTGAACCGCACACTTACTGTAGGTTCTTCAATTGCTGTCTCACTTCCAGCTAGCCAAATTTCTGTATCAGGCGCAACGTATGCCATTCAATTAGACC
>Ga0006562J51391_1000832_pt1 | contig 56600 bp, 15 predicted proteins | sample Ararhi6_input_d2_FD_51391 | JGI IMG/M metagenome (IMG submission 51391) | reverse complement strand
CAGATCAATCGCTTGATTGATGCAGTGCTGAAAATCGACATACGGAAACACAATGGGATCAGGCGCAGAGGAAGCAAAATCAATCCATGTGCTGCCCTTCTTAACGGCTGACTGATTGGTTTTCACGACAAAATAGCCACTTCTTTCTACAGAGTACAGCAAGTGTTCACGCTCTAATGTATCTAGTGCTTTTATGACAGTGCTTTTGCTCACAGCATATTGAGCCGCTAAGTGACGAATGGATGGGATTTTCATTCCAGCATTGTATTCGCCGCTCTCGATTTTGTTTTTTATATTCAACACAAGGTGATCATATTTCCTCACAGTACTACCCTCCTTGTACCGGTACAGATATCAATAACTCTTATTGTACACTTTACTTGATCCGTTTACGATAAAAAGACAGAACCGGTCAATTCAACTGAAGCATGCATGCTCGTGTAAGGAGAATTCTGATGGATATGTCAAAACAAAAAGCGTATGCTGCTTCGATCGCATACGCCTGTATAATTGGTTTTTCATTCTTGTTTGTCAAAGTGGCTTTAGCATCAGCGAATCCAATTGATGTATTGGCACACCGATTTACTGTTTCTTTTGCAGCGGCTCTTTTGTTATTTCCATTTTTACGAAAAAAGTACCGTTTTTCCATTCAATGGCGTGATCTCATTTACATTGTGCCATTTTCCTTGCTTTATCCTGTGTTGTTTTTTGCATTTCAAGTGTGGGGGCTGATGTTTACCTCTTCATCAGAGGCCGGCATTATTCAGGCGACCATCCCTATTTTGACAATGGTGCTTGCAGCATGGTGTTTAAAGGAACGTCCTACCTCGATTCAGGTGCTGTTTACCATTCTTTCTGTGTCCGGGGTGATGCTCCTCTTTGTGGTGAAGGGAATTGATGTGAAACATTCTCATCTCATTGGTTATGTGCTGATCTTACTTTCAGCCTTATCATCCAGTGCCTATAGCGTATTTGCCAGAGTGATGACACGGCGATTCCATGTCATTGAACTGACTTTCGTGATGACATTCTTTGGATTTGTCTTCTTTAATGCTGCTGCTCTCATTCGGCACTCGGTACATGCTACACTACCGCAGTTTTTCAGTCCGTTTACGCAGCCATCCTTTGTATGGTCTATGCTGTTTTTAGGCATTCTCTCATCACTGCTCACAGCGTATTTATCAAACTATGCTCTTTCCCACCTTGAAGCAGCAAAGGTGAGTATCTTTAACAATCTTTCTGCTTTCATTACCATTGCCGCTGGCGTGCTTATTTTACATGAAACGATTGATATGGTTCACCTCATCGGAGCTGTGCTCGTCATTGGCGGAGTGATTGGCGGGAATGTGGTGAGGAAGGGGAATTCATAAAGAAAACGGCCCTCGTTTGACAGGGCCGTTGTTTTCTTTTATTGGTTGATGAATTGCCTTTTTGTTGTCTGCTCAATGACATGCCTCATATGTTCTGCGAACCGCTCGAGGTGTGTGTTGATATACATGTGGCCTCCTTCGAAATCAGTGCGTTCGATGGCGTTTGCCCATGTTAGCCAGCCGGCTGCGTCTTCCATGCATTTTTTATCTTGCTTTCCGTTCAATAAATAAACGGGTGATTTAATGATCGTTTTGTCTGTGTGCTGGAAGGATTCTAATGCTTGATAGTCGGCACGTAAGGATGGTGTAAAGTAATCCATCATTGGCTTGTTCTCTAACAATTCTTTTGGAATCCCGCCCATTTCAGCGATATGCTGAACAAATGCTTCATTCGATAAATGGGTCAATATTTGTCTTTTTGTTTGCGGTGGCTGAATGGCAGAAATGACAACCGCTGCCGGATCGATGCCTTCCCTTTCTAGCAACTGAGTCAGCCTGTACACCACAAGTCCGCCCATGGAATGTCCGAACAAAATAAATGGACGGTTTAATTTGCCTGTCAGTCCTTCTTTATACAATTCAGCCAGCCGGTCAATGCTTGTTTCAAGCGGCATGAGGTTCGTTCCATGACCCGGAGGCTCTGCTGCTGTCACTTCGGCCGTGTCCTTCAGCTGTTCAAAGAGCGGACGGTAAGAGGCGGAATATCCGCCAGCAAAAGGAAAACAAATAAGCTGAATGAGATCTGATTTTTTTTCAAAGGTTTTAAATAATTGGTTCATACGTCCTTACCCCTTTACGATCGTTTCAAGAATCTGCGCAAGTTGATCTGCCTGCGGTCTTTTCATCATGGTCACATGGTCGCCTTTTATTTGATAATACGAGCACGTTTCTCTCGTGTAAGCTTCCCAATCGGCAAATTTCTTCTGGAAATCTGTGGCGTGATCGCTGCTTTGTATAATATAAAACGGCACAGAGAATGGGTCTTTTTCTAATTCAATGGCTTGTGACATGATGGTATTATGAGTCTGCATTTGCAAGTATTTATCTAAATAGTGATCATTCATAAATTGATGAACGACTTCATCCTTTTCTGCTTCTTTGAGGATTTTCTGCTTCACTTCTTGGAAGCTGAGCCCTTGTAATGCTTCTGGTTTGATGCCGACGAGGTTCCCCATACCTAGGACGAGGGCGAGCATTTTCACTTCTTCTTCGTTCATATCGGCATGAAGCGCTTGATCTGCCTCATCTCTTAATACCGGAACCGTATCTAAAATGATCAATCCTTTTGGCGCTTTTCCTGCATGACAGAGTCTCTGATTCATTCCGTAAGCAAGATGTCCGCCCATAGAATGCCCTGCCAAATAATCAATGCCTGGTCGATAGAATGTCTCAATGGCTTCAATAAAAATGGTGACAAGCTCTGTATAATGAAGGAATTGTGGTTCTTCATCCTCATATAAGCCTGGAGACTGCAAGGCGTAAACAGCTCCTTCATGTGTCATGAGCTTGGCCACATCGATATACCCCATCACCGTTCCACCAGCAGGCGGTGCAAAGAAAATTCTCGGTTCAGCCGGATCCCCTTTTTTCAACTCGATCGCATAGTCTTTCGGCGCTCTTTCGACAGGCTCGCCTGTTTCTGGCACTGTGTCCAAATATGCCGCTAACTGCGCTGGCGCTGGGTGCATGAAAATCCATTTTGGATCAACACGGACACCCTTTTCTTTTAATTTGGCAACGGCTTGAATACTCATAATCGAATCTCCGCCTAAATCAAAGAATGAATCATGAATTCCTACTCGTTTGACACCAAGCACTTCACTGAAAGCTGTCACAATCAGCTGCTGTGTTTCTGTTACCGGTTGATCGTCTTCATGTGAGGATGAGACTGCGTCTGTCGGCTCCGGCAATGCTTTTTGATCGACCTTCCCATTCGTTGTGACGGGAATTGCGTCAAGTACGATAAAGTAACTTGGAATCATATAGCCTGGCAGGCTTTCCTGTAAAAATGCTTTCCATCCGGGAACAGGCTCTCCTCCATCTGTGACAAGGTAGGCTGCCAGCCGTTTTGAGCTGCCGTACGTTTTGGCAATGACGGTACATTCTTTTACTTGTGGGTGTTTGAGCAGGGCTGTCTCAATTTCTCCACATTCAATTCGGTAGCCTCTAATTTTCACCAAGTTGTCTTTTCGGCCAAGGTATTCAATACTGCCATCAGACCGCCATTTCCCTAGGTCACCGGAACGATACAGTTTGTCGCCTTTTAATGCCGGGAATGGATTGTCAATAAACCGCTCCTCCGTACGCTCTGGGTCATGCAGATACCCTTTCGCCAGCCCTGTTCCGCCGATATAGATTTCTCCTTTTACGCCTGTTGGTACTGGATTGAGATGATCATCTAGTATGACAACCGTTGAGTTGGCGACTGGCACACCGATTGGCACTGATCTAGCATCCTCCGGTACGTGTGTGACTTGATAAGTGGTCGCTAATGTTGTGTTTTCTGTTGGACCGTAAGCATTGATCAGCACACCCTTCATATGCGGCAATGCCTTTCGTGCATGCTCACTAGACATGGCTTCTCCGCCAACAAGTAATGTACGGTATCCAGCTACACTTTTTGGATCATGCTCAATCAGCCGGTTGAATAATGCAGTTGGCAAACAGTTGGCTGTGACTTGATGCGTTTTGATTAACCGAGTTAATTCGTCCATATTCAGAGCAGCATATTTCGGGATCAGAACCAGCTGACCGCCACTTAGCAGCATTCCCCATAATTCAAAGGTAAAGGCATCAAATGCATAGTTAGACAGCTGAAGCATTTTATCTTCTGAACCAAGCTCAATATAGTTTGTTTCTTTCACTAAGCGGACCACACCTGCATGAGGAAGCATCACGCCTTTTGGTGTGCCTGTTGAGCCTGAAGTGTAGTTAACATAGGCAAGCTGGTCTTCTCCTACAATCGATTTTTCCCTTTGATACACTGCGTCTGTTTCTGGTAACGGCTTGTCCATTTCAATCTTTGTGCCGCTCAGATCGTCTAAACGATTGATCAGATGCGACTGGGTTAAGATGATATCGCTTTGTGTATCGCGAACGATCAGACCGATGCGGGCATCTGGATACTCAGGTGACATCGGTACATAAGCAGCACCCGACTTGACGATCCCTAGAACTGAGACCATCATGTCAAACGAACGATCAAACAGCATCGGGACAAGTGAACCTGGTCCAACGCCCTTTGATTGTAAATAGGCAGCCAGTTTTGTCGCCTTCTCGTCTAAATCTTGATACGTCATATGCTCTTCCATATAAGATACAGCAATCCGGTGCGGGTCACGCTGCACTTGTTCTTCAAATAATTCTTGTAGCGTACGCTTTGGATAAGGCGTGTCAGTTTGATTTTTCCCTATGATCATGGCATTCTGTTCTGTTTTGTCCATGACGCAAAAGTCAGCGAATGTCCGTTCAGGCTGAGCCGTCATGCCATCTAACAGATTGAGATAATAATTCATCATACGGTGGATCGTTTCTTGCTCAAATAAATCCGTATTATATTCCACATGGATAGACAGCTTGTCCTCCTGCTCAAATACATGCAAGGTGAGATCAAATTTAGAGACGGTATGATGGACCATCACTTGTTCCGATGTCAGTCCTTTTAGGTTGATATCCAGCGAATCAGTGACATACCCCATGGCGACTTGGAAGATCGGTGAACGACTTAGGTCTCTATCCATTGAAAGGTCATCCACAAGCTTGTCGAATGGATAATGCTGATGCTCAAAGGCTTTTAACGTCATTTCTTTCACCTTTGCCAGTAAATCGGCAAAGGTATTGGCTGTTGAAACGTCCTGTCTCAGCGCCAACGTATTGACAAACATGCCGACGAGCTTCTCTGATTGTTCGACATCACGGCCAGCGATCGGCGATCCAACAATGACATCTGTTTGTCCAGACAACTTGTGAAGCAGGACATAATAGGCTGACAACATCGTCATAAATAGTGTTGTCCCCTGCTGCCTCGACAAGGCATGTAAACGACGAACAAGCGGTTCATCTATCACGATTTGCTCTGTAGCTCCATTAAATGTTTGAACCGGCGGACGAGGACGGTCAAACGGGAGCTCTAATACCGGCAACTCTCCTTGTAACGTTTCTAGCCAATAGCTCTGAGCCTCATGGTGGTTCTTTAATTGCTCATTCTCCCAATGAACATAATCAGTCCATTCAATCTCAAGTGCAGGTAACTCAGACGTTTTCTCTGATAATAGCGCACCATACACGACTTCTAATTCTTGAATAAGCAGGCTGAGCGACCATGCATCGGAAATGATATGATGCTGCGCACAAAGCAAGTAATATTCCTCTTTCCCCATATCAACAATTGTCCACTGTGCAAGCGGTCCCCGTTCTAAGTCATAGATGCGGTTCGCCTCTTGCTGAATCAGCTGTTCCAATCTTCTCACTCTTGTTTTTTCATTAAATAATGAGAAATTCGCAACGGTTACTGATGGCGGAAGATCTTCACGGATGACTTGAACCGGCTTGCCGCCAATGGTTTGAAATGTTGCGCGCAGTGCTTCATGACGTTTTGTTAAGAGACCGATCGCTTTTGTTAACGTTTGGATGTGTAATTGGCCCATCAGCTTCCAAGCACCTAATATATTGTAATGATGGCTCTTTTCTAATGTAGATAAGAACCAAATTCGCTTTTGAGCATGTGACAGCTCATAGCTTGTTCGTTTTTCCAGCTTTGGAATGCTGGCTTCCTGAATGGCTGGTGCTCCATTGATGTCATCGACCATTTGTGCCAAGTGTGCCAGATTCTTGCTTTCAAACAATATTTTTAGCGGTGCCTTTATTGAAAACTCATGATTAATACGAGAAATCGTTTGAGTGGCCTTTAATGAATGTCCACCAAGATCAAAGAATTGATCCTCTTTGTACACACGATCGACTTCTAAAATATCCTCCCATATGGCCGCAAGCACCTGCTCTGTCTTCGTTTCTGGCAATTGCTTTTCAAACGGCTGTGCGTGTTTGTGATGGAACTGTTTGAGGGCTTCGTGATCAATAGAGCCATCTTGTTTTTTCGGTATATCTTCCACTTGCCTGATGTCCCATTTCCCCTCTATGATGTCTGTGATCTTGTCAGCATCCACTTCTTTGCCTGATTGCACCGTATAGTACAGTTTCTTTTCAAAAAGCGGCATTGGTGCTGGTTGAAGATGTTCAGCGATTTCTTGATTCGCCCCATCTAGGCCGATAAATAGATGCGCTTCATTCAGCCGAACACCTAGACATAATGAATGGAGCCCTTGTTTTTTTCCAATCAATTGAAAGCCCTTGCGAACGGTTAGCGCAGCCCCAGTATGTCCCTTAGACAAACCAAGATTATCCCACATACTGAAATTCAACGAAATCGCTCTTCTTCCCTCATGATAGGTAAGGTCATGTGCGAGTCCATCTAAAAAGCTGTTCGCCGCAGAATATGCACCAAATGTGGTGCCGCCAAAAAAGCCATTCACTGATCCAAAAAAGACGAGTGGCACTGACGGATCATGCTTGAAGGCTTCTTGCAGCACCCAAGCACCATCTGCCTTCCCTGAAAGTTCTTTGACGAAATCTTCTTCTGTTGTATGAGCCAGTGTGTACGTATCCACATGCTGAAAGTGCTCAGATACATTGCCAGCACCGGCTAAATGAAGCGCTCCTCGGATCGACTGTCCGAAATGCTTTTCTGCTTCATAAATCGCCTGCTCGACGTCACATAAATTCGTCACATCGGCTTGTACATAAAGGACGTCTCCCAGATCTTTAAGTTGTGAGAATGACGCCTCTTTTTCTCTGTCTTCTTCAAGGGATGTCCGTCCAATTAACACGAGCTTCAAGCCAAATTGGAGCATTTGCTTAGCCAGTTCAAATCCAATACCGCCAAGCCCGCCAGTCAGCAAGTACAAGCCTTCATATTCTAAAAACCCTTCTGTCTGAGGTGCCGTCATCATATTCACTTTTTCCAGCTTTGGTACGAGACGCTGGCCATGCCGGTAAGACACTTCTGCTTTCAAATGAATCGCACCTAGTTCGTCCGCAATATGCTTGGCATCCTGTTCCACATTCTCCGCTTCAATATCAAGGTGAGACACTTCTGCCCCTTCCCATTCTTGCGGGATGGTTTTTAATAATCCGGCAAGAGACGTTTTCTCCACATGAAGCTCATCTTGCGGTTTTACCAATTGACCACCTTTTGTGACAACAACGAGACGCATTGGCTCTTTATTTTCTTGTCTCAATGCTTGATACAAATATAAAATGGATTGGCTGGTGCTTGCATTCAGTTCTTTGAACTGCGCAGGGCTCGCAATCATCTCCTTATCTGACACATTCCACAAGTGGAGCATACGGTCAATCTTTAATTCATCGGCTTCAAGCGCCGCCACAAGCCTGACGTAATCCCCTTTGATACGAGGGTTCATCTGATACATCCCTTTTGACAGGCGTAAAAATTCATGACCCTTTTTCACAGAAACAAAAGACAGGTTCATTTGTTCAAATTGTGTATAAAGCGATGGATAAAGCCCTTTTTCATCCTCAAATACGAGTACATGATCAGTGGATACCGGCTGAGATGGACCGATATTCTCTTTTACCCAAATACGTTTAAAGAACCAATCTGGGAGGGTTTGTTCATTTTCCGAAGCAAGATCAAGTGCACGTTCAATGTCATGAAACACCCCATCTTTCAGTGCCGCACCTAGTTGGGCACGTTGGATTTTTCCGCTTTCTGTTTTCGGAAATTGGTCTTTTTTCACCGGAATGATGTGGTCAGGTTCGATTCCCATTTTGCGAATGATGCTCTCTCTAATCTGCTGAATCATTGTGATTTGATCCTCTATCGAATCCTTCTGCGTAACAAAAAAGACGGCGAGTGTGTCATTACTTGATTCGGGATTGTAAATGCCGTACGCAGCGGCAAATGTGACTTCAACCCCCTCAACTTCTTCCACAACGGCTTCAATTTCGTAATTCAAATAGTTCGCTCCGTTGATGACGATGATGTCCTTTTCCCGCCCTGTGAGGACTAGGCGCCCTTCATGAATAAATCCTAAATCTCCTGTATGAAACCAGCCGTTTTCTGCAAATACTTCTTCATTCGCTTCCTCATTTTGATAGTAGCCCATCATAATCGTTGGACTCTTCACCTGCAAGCGGCCGACTTGATCTTCTGGCAGCACTTGGTGATGCTCGTCTACAATCCGAATCCATACAGAAGGGATTGGTGCACCGACTTCTGTAAAAGTCATCTTGTGCGGATGATCGTGCGTCACATATTGAATCTCACTTGTTAATGAGGTCTGATCAATGGTCAATTGTCCACCCTGATCATCATGACGCATGAATTCTTTTGACTGGACAATGGCTGATGATGTTTCTGACATACCATAAGCCGGCACCATCGCATGGCGGCTTAATCCGTGCGCACCCATGATGTGCATGAAACGCTGCGTCACTTTAGGAACAACTGCTTCGGCGGCGTTCATGATATAGGTCAAGGTGGAGAGATCCCAGCTCCCTTTGCGAATGTCGTCTTCATATTCATTCATCATCGCAAAGGCAAAGTTTGGTGCCCACGTTCTTGTGACACCGTATCTTTCTACCCAATCCAGCCACACCATCGGCCGTTCGATAAATTGATCAATGGATGGACTAATTTGCTGGCAGCCGAGGTAGACATCATGGACATGAAACATGACAATGCCCCCTACATGATCAAGCGGCATCCAGTTCATGGATACATCCTCATGCGTGAAACCATTTGCCTGCTCAAAGGAAATGATTCTAGATAAAATGCTTTGATGGTTGTGCCGGATACACTTTGGCACACCCGTACTTCCTGAGGACAGCAGCTGAAGCACAGGCTCATCCGGCTCTGGCTCATAATGCTGTTCATCTGGATCACAGGCAAGTAATGTTTCGATTGTTAAAATCGGAATCGCTTTTGATTCAAATGTTTCACGCAGTCCTGCAATGTCCTCAGCACTCGCTTCGTTTGTAATAATGAATGGCTCATTTTGCAGCTGAAACACGCCCTTGAGCTTGTTCACGCCTTGATTCATTTCATCATACACCGGCGGTACAGAGACTGGGGTTGGAATGATTCCACCGAGAATACAGCCCCAGAATACTGTGATAAAATCTTGATGATCTTTCAATTGAAGCAGCACTTGATCGCCGTTTGAAAGTCCGGCTGCCCTTAATCCAGATAGGACACGTTCCGCTCCTGTGAGCAATTCCGGGTAAGTCTGGATCACCTCATGACCGCCTTCTTTGAGATACGTGACTCCGCGATTTGGTGACATAAAGGCGGCTCGGATCAGTACCTCTGTCAATGTGACTGGTGTACCAGGTTTTCTAATCACATCACCTCCATAAACAAGAGCTGGTGGTTTTTCTTGTGCGGAGGATTGTATGGTTTGGCTGACTTCATCTTTTGAAAACGATTCGTTTCCATTTGTACGCTGTCTATCTGGGAAGAGGTCATCTAAATGATAGGGTGTTTGTTTTTCTGTCTGACTCTCTATCAAAACGGCTGCTTCCTCTACTCCATCTATGGCTTTCGTGCGCTCTTCTATCTTTCTTCGTTCCTCTTCATCTAGTACATCAATGGCAAGCAGCGCCTCGGTATCGACCGCTCCACTTTCTTTTCGCGGCAAGGAAGGGACGAGGACGAGTGCGGCTGGCACTTCATCAGGATGAAGCGGGCCTTTCATCAAATCCTCTCTTTTCAGCGAAGGGTCCTTCGCCTGTGCAAAAAGCACAAGCGATAGGCCTCCTTCTTGATTTTTCTTCGGGATGAGCGCACATTCCTTTAGTGGAAAGTGAAGCATGAAGACTTTCTCTAATGCTTTGAGATCGATTCGTTTTCCATTGATCCTGACAATATGATTTGCTGTATTTCCTTTTCGTCTACTAACTAGCATTCTTCTTCTCCTCCTACATCCAATCCAAAATCTGAATCTTGATTTCTTCCGTCCAAACGCCGACATCCCCTGTCGGATAAAGGTATTCGCCTGTTTGATGTTTGAATGGATGCGGAATTTTATGCGCCTCCATCCAATCGGCTAGCTCTCCAAAAAGTGCTTTGATCTCTTTTGCGCCGATAAAAATATCTCCAGGAAATCCAATCGGCATGAGCTGATGTTCTTCATTCAGGACATATATTTCCGTTTCATAGGCAGGATCATGTACGCCTGCATAAACTTCTTCTTGGTCTGGGTATAGCACGCTGACACATGCGTTTTTCGCCCAATCACTGATCATCCGCTCTTTTTCCTCACTTGTCACAAGTGTGAAGGAAGATAGCGGCGTATCCACTTGTTCTGTCATGGCTTCAAGTGTGTGAATCAGCTGCTGCATCAGCGTTTGTATTTGCTTTTCTGTATATTGATTTAAGTTGTATGTGATCCGAAGCTCCAGCGTATCTCCCGGCACTGCGACAAGGGTTAAGTCATAATTTGTTTCTTCATGACTGGCGATGTCTAAAATGCGTACGCCATACGGCTCAATGGACTCAATCGGATAGTTTTCAAACACGACAATGCTGTGAAACAATGCCTCTCCATTTGGAATTTCCGTCATCTGCTGAATATCTGGCAGTACGGTATACTCGTATTCTCTCATCTGAAAAACGGTTTCCTGTGTATGGGCGAGCAATCGTGCAATCGTCCAGTCCGAATGGATCGGTAAACGAAGCGGCAATGTGTTAATAAAGAGCCCTGTCATGCTTTCCACTTCTGGTAAGTCGGCTGGCCGGCCAGATACGGTCACCCCAAATATGACATCCTCTGCGCCCGAATGAAGGTGCAAGAGTAGTCCCCACGCTGATTGAATCAGTGTGCTCATCGTGACCTTCTGCTTGCCAGTCATCTTCTCCAGCTTCTGCTGCATCTCTGGCGTCAATTTGACGCTGGACTGCGCCATGCTTACTTCTTGGTCTAAAGCATGTTCTTCGCCGTCTCCTGGAAGCGGTGTCGCTTCCTCTACGCCTGACATATAACGCTGCCAGAATTCTTGCGCCTTCTCTTGATCCTGCTTTTGCAGCCATTCGATAAAATCTTTATATGGACGGACTGTAGAAAGACTGATCTCTCGTTCGTCCACAAGAGAGCGATAAAGCGCAAAGGATTCCTGAATAAAGCTGAACAAACTCCATCCATCGATTAAAATGTGATGAAAACTAAAGACAAACGTGCATCTTTCCTCATCACAACGGAATAAAGCAATCCGAATCAGCGGTTCATCTATATGGTCTAAATTGAAATCCTTTGAACGATCAGATACTAAAAAGTGTTCGATTGTCTCTTCTTGCTCCTCGTCACTCAGGTGGCGCACATCGTGCTGAGTGAGGTGGATGCTTCCTTCTGATTGAATGAACTGAACAGGCTCCTTCAGCCCTTCCCAAGCGAATTTTGTTCTCAAAATGGAATGACGTTCTACAAGAAGATTCCAAGCTTGTTCATAGGCATCGCCGTTTGTTAAGCCTTCGAGTGTCATATGCACCTGACCAAAATAAGCTTGTGAGTCTTGATCTAGCAGTGCATGAAACAGCATTCCTTGCTGCATTGGAGACAGCGGATACACATCGACTACATTGTCTGGAAGTTCATCTATTTGCTTTTGCGTGAGCTGAACCATCGGAAAATCAGATGGTGTAAAGCCGCCGCTCGTTTCAACACAATGCGTCAAGATGATCTCCATTTTTTCTTTAAAACGTTCAGGTAACAACCGCACCTCTTGATCTTGCAGCAGTTCTCGATTGATCATAAAGTTCATCTGCAACTGACCATCTGTCACATATCCATACACATCGATCAAATGCTGTCTTTCTGCTTTCGGATCGTGAACATGTCCATTTCGTTCGTCTGCTATATAAAGCTTGGCTTCGCCATCTGCCTGATCTAACTGACCGAGGTAATTAAAGCTCATCTGCGGCGTTACCGTTTTGAGTAAACGAGATTCTGTCATATATTGAAGCAAACCGTAGCCGATTCCCTTTTGCGGCACAGCTCGTAAGGTTTCTTTGACGTCTTTGATTTGTCTTGCAACATCGGTTTGAATAAAAGGAATAAAAATAGGATAAGAGCTTGTAAACCAGCCGACTGTCCGTGACAAATCCATCTGTTCAAATAAATCCTCGCGTCCATGCCCTTCTAACGTGATGAGCATTGGCTTTCCAATTGCTTGCGTGAGGCCTGATAACAGTAAATCGTTAATCTCTGTTCGGTATGCTTGTGAGGCCTGTCTAAGTAACATATCTGTTTGTTCCTTTGTGAGCTGAACCGACAGGATCTCTGCATGTTCTTCTATATTAGAAAGCGCAGGCAGTTGGAAAGGAGAACCTTCTTCCTCTTGATCCTTGATTTTTTGCCAAAAAGAGGCCTGCGCTTGTAATTGATCTGTTTGTGCATATTCATATAAGGCATCTGCCCACTGCTTATAGGAGGCGGTTTTTTTCGCAAATATGATGTCCTGCCCCGAAGCAAGCTGTTTCAATCCATTTAGTACATCTTCTTGTATCATGCGCCATGATATGCCATCCATGACGAGATGGTGTGCAGCAATAAAGAGCTCAGACGTGTCTTCACCTGTATGGAAAAGAATCGCTTTGATCACTTCTCCGCGCTGTAATGACAATGTTCCTTGACAGGCACTTGTCTCCAAGCGGATTTGTTCCCGTGCTTCCTCTTGAGACACATCCGTCACATCAAAGAATGTGACACAAGGTGTGACACCAGGCTCACGAATGGTTTGAATCCATGTGCCATCTGCCTCTTTTGTATATATAGCTCTCAGCATATCGTGATGATCGACCAGTTTTGAAAGAACCTGTGTTAACTGTTCATGTGGAACAGATCGCTTCATTTCAATATGCGCCGATAGATTCCAATAATCTTGATTGGTCATCGATTGCTCAAAGAACCATGATTGAATCGGGAGAAGACGAACCTCTCCTGTCACAGGTGATTGATCATAGACCGTAGAGACCTCTGCCTTTCTCATGGCTTGTGCGAGTTGTGAGATGGTCTGTTTTTCAAATACATCTCTCGGCTGGATGACGTAGCCTTCCTGTGCTAAGCGTGCCACCATTTGTATGACAATAATGGAATCTCCGCCAAGCTCAAAGTAGTTATCATGGACGCCAATAGAAGGAACGCCTAGCAGCTGAGACCACACTTTTTCTAACACACGTTCTTCCTCAGTAGCTGCTTTGTCAATGGCTGTTTCTACTTCTTCTTGTCTCCACTCTGGCGGGGGAAGACGCTTTTGGTCTACCTTGCCATTTGGCGTGAGCGGTAATTCATCCAGCTCTATTAATAGGCTTGGTACCATATAATCTGGCAGGATGTCTTTTAAGTTTTTGCGAATGTCTTGCGTGGTCATGCCGCCTTTTTGGACAAAATAACCGATCAATCGCTTATGACCACTCTCATGCTGATGCGGGATAACGGCACATTCTGTGATGTCATCAAAAGTCAGCATAGCGGCTTCAATTTCTCCACATTCCACGCGGTGTCCGCGAATTTTCACTTGATGATCGATTCTTCCAAGACAGTCAATGATGCCATTTGACAGCCAGCGGCCCATATCGCCTGTTTTATATAAACGCGCTCCTTCTTGGAAAGGATGCGGGATAAATGATGATGCTGTTTTTTCTTCATCTCCAAGGTAACCAAGTGCTAGCCCTGTGCCGCCAACGTAAATTTCGCCGATGACGCCTTGCGGAACTGGCTGCATTTGGTCATCTAATACATAAGCTTGTGAATAAGCAATAGGCTGTCCAATCGGGACCGTCGCCTGATCTTCTTCCAGTGCTCGAATGTGATGCACACAGGAGAATGTTGTATTCTCTGTTGGTCCATAACCATTTAAAAGCCCTTCAGGCAAATACGGTAGTGCTTTTCGGATATGAGCGGCTGATAAGGCATCTCCGCCGATCAATAATGCATGAAGTCCAGATAAAGCTTCTGGATGTTCTTCTGTTAAACGGTTGAACAGCGGCACAGTCAGGAACCCTGTTGTAATCTGATAAGTTTTTAGTGCTTCCGCTAATGTATCCATTGATAAAATGGTATTTCGATCCGTCAGTATGAGCCTTCCCCCGTTTAAAAGGGCACCCCATATTTCATACGTAAATGCATCAAAAGAGAAGCTAGCGATTTGTAAAATGCGCGTTTGTTCATTAAGGGTGACATAGTCTGTTTCACACACAAGCCGGACGACCGCTTGATGCGGGATCAGTACTCCTTTTGGCTGTCCAGTTGACCCCGATGTGTAATTGATATAAGCAAGTCCATCAGGTCTTAGTGCAGCGGGCATGACCTCTGCTTCTGGTAAAAATTCTTCATACCCTTGATCAAGACAAATGAGTTCCGTTTGATGGATGGATACTTTTTTCAGCCATTCATTTTTTGTCAGTAAAAGCTGAATCCCTGTATCTCTCAGCATATAGTCAATGCGTGCATCTGGATATTCAGGATCAATTGGCACATAGGCCCCGCCTGCTTTCACAATGGCCAGCACCCCAAGAATCATTTCAGGCGATCTGTCGATGAGCAGTCCAACTGGTTCATGCGGCGTCACGCCTCGCTGCTGCAAATAGGCTGCTAGACGATCGACTTTCTCATGTAACTCTTGGTACGTCCACTCATCTCCCTGGAACTCGAGCGCCACTGCATGAGGTGTCTTTTTCACTTGCGCTTCAAATCGTTCCGTCATGAGTAACGGACCTTTTGGTTGATCAGTCTTTCCGCTCCATTCATAGAGCAATTGATGCTTTTCTTTCTCTGGCAGGAAATTCACTTGTCTGATCGGCAGCGCTGGATTTTCACAAATTCCTTCAAGCAGGTGCTCGTAGTATGCAAGGAATCGCTCCATCGTGTCATCAGAAAATAAATCCGCATGATACTCAAGTTTTAACTGAAGACCTTCAGCTCCTTCAAACACAAACAAAGAGAGATCAAATTTCGCTGTATCATTATCTTCAATGGCTAAAACTGACGTCGCCTCCCCCATTGGAGAAGCTTCAAGCGGTAGGTTTTGCAGAACAAACATAACTTGAAACAGCGGCTGCTTACTGGCATCACGGACAATATTCAATTCATCGACCACCATCTCAAACGGCACATCCTGATGTGCATAAGCACCGACGGTTGTCTCCTTCACTCGCTCTAATAATTCCGTAAAGGCTGGATTCCCGCTATGGTCGATCCGAAGCGCCAATGTATTCACGAAAAATCCGATTAAATGCTCCATTTCCGTTCGATTTCTCCCAGCAATGACCGAGCCAATGACAAACTCATCCTGTGAAGACAATCGATGTAAAAGTGTAGAGAAAGCCGACAGCAAGGTCATATAAAGTGTGCTGTCTGTTTTCTTAGATAGCTCATCAATCTTTTCAGACAGTGACTTCGACAGTTGATATGTTTTCGTCTTCCCTTCGTAGGATTGAACGGCCGGCCGCGGATGATCATACGGCAATACCAAATCTTCAACAGGTGCCGCAAATTGCTCCTTCCAATAGGTAAGCTGCTTATCTAGTGGCTCTCCTGTCAAATACTCCTTCTGCCACAGTGCGTAATCCGCATATTGAATTGGCAATGCCGGCAAGTGCGGCTCCCGCCCTTCGATCGCCGCTGTATACCACTCGGATAATTCTCTTGCAACAATGCCGATCGACCAGCCATCTGACACGATGTGGTGAATGGACATCAGCAAGATATGCTCTGCGGGTGAAAGTCGAATCAGCTTCACTCGAAAGAGCGCTTCGTGTTCTAATTGAAAAGGTGTGGATGCCTCTTCTTTCGCCCATTCAGCCGCTTTTTGTTCTTTCTCTTCCTGTGACGCTATGCCTGAAAGGTCCATCACCTCAAGCTCTGGAAGGGCCATCTGTTCATGAATGACCTGTACCGGTTCATCCCCGCTCATCGTAAAGGACGTTCTGAGCGATTCATGTCTTTCCACCATATGATGCAGACTTTCCTGAAGCACCTTGATATCTAAAGGCCCATTCATCCGAAACGAAATCGTATTATTGTAAAATGGCAGATCCGGCTCTAATTGATAGAGGAACCACTGTCTTTGCTGGGCATAAGACATCGGAATTTCCTGACCCTTTTCCATTTTTCTCATCGGAATCACTTCATCTGCTTTGGCATTTGAATCGATCCAGTCTGCTAATTCTCCGAGTCTCGTATGTTCAAACAACACAGCAAGTGGCACGTCAAACCCTGTTTTTTGTCTAACCGCAGACAGCATTTGCGTCGCCTTCAGCGAATGACCTCCTAGTAAAAAGAAATGATCGCCGCAGCTGACATCCGAGACATCGAGCAACTCTGACCAAATGTGTGCGAGCAGTTTCTCCGTTTCTGTGTGAGGTGCTCTGTTGTCTGAATCCATTCCGCTTTCCTCTATTAATTCATGAAAATATGCCTCGTCTGGCGATCCATCTTCTGTTTCTTTCCAATATTCCTCAGGAAACAAATGCACGGCATATTCACCAGATAGACGGGACTGTAAACACGTATGAATCGATTGATAAAGCCGCTCTTCCACCGCCTTTGTTTGATCAGTTTTGAAAAAGACGTAAAAGGTCTGCTCTGTTTGCATCTCCGCATCCGCATGGATCATCTCGTGAATCTCTTTCTTCGATCGATCCAATCCCGTATAAATGAGCGGAGCATCTGTCATCAGACATGCGAGCATTGTTTGGAAGCCTGCCTGCTTTGAAATTGGTAGATAACCTCTTTCTTTTAACATGCCTTTTATCATGGAGCCTTCACTCATTCCAATCTCGTCCCACATGCTGAAACTAAAGCAATATGGCTTCACTGTAGATGTCAGCTTCTGATAATGAGCAAATTGTTCCACGAACTCATTGGCAGCGCAATAGGCGCCGACAGTCATACCGCCCTTTAGCGTTCGGGCTGACGAGCTGGAAAGAAATAAAACATTCCTGCGTTTGGAGGCAGCTTCATGAAGCGCAATCGTTCCATATACCTTCGCTTCGTACATGTCATTCAGAGACACAGATGTCATATCAGCAAGCAGTTCTTCTTGAATAATACCTGCGAAATGAATGATGCCATCCAGCCTTCGATTTCCGGCGACCTCATGTCTAGAGATGATCGCTTCTACCTCTTTTTCAGCCGTGATGTCTGCTTTCTCATAAAGAACCTTGCCGCCATGCACTTTTGCCTGCTTTTCTAGCAAAGACAATGTCTCTTGCTGGTCACTAGAAAGTGCCTCTCTCTCTTTCCTTCCAAGCAATACGAGATGTGCTTGATAAGATGTCAGTAGGTGTTCACTGACTAAACGGCCAATTCCGCCTAGCCCGCCTGTTATGACATAAAGCCCAGATGATTCAAATGGCGGCTCTTTCCTTTTCTGTTCCTTTTCCAAATGAAGAGGTGCTAAAAAGGGAATATAACGAACACCTTGACGATAAGCAGCAACATGACGGTCTTGGTCATGTGTGAGTTCTGCCATCATCGCCATTGCATGAGAATGACTAGATACCGATTCTGCTAGAGAAAAATCAAGACATTGCACCTTGATAAACGGCCATTCATGCTGAATTGCTGTCATCAGTCCTACTGTCGTTGCTTTTTCTACATCGTGGATATGATCCCCCGGCACATTCATCGCATGGGCTGAGACAAAAGTGATGGCCACCTGCTCCTCATAGACGGAAATGGCTTTTGTTAAAAATAATGCACTCATGCTGCCCGTTTTCTGCGCTTGTTTTGCCTTGGACACATAAAGCTTGTCTTCTTGGTTTGTATAGTTCCAAAGGTGAATGATGTGTTTCACCGAAACGCCATACGAACGGAGCGTCTCAAAGAGTTGTTCGTAGTCAGACGGCCGATTCGGGTGGATGATGAAGTGAGTGTGTGTGAGTTGTTTGAACGCTTGACCCGGTTCAACCGTAATGTATGTTTGTTCACTGTTTGCAAAAGATTTCAATTGATCTGCCAGTCCTAATGGATCTGCAAAGATCACAACGTCCCCTATGATCTGCTTGTCAGCTGCATCAAGTGGAGCAGGTATCCACTTCTTTTGATAACTCCAATCAGGCAAGGTATGTTCATTTTCAAGTCTCATGTCCATTTCCATGATCATTTCATCAAATTCGCCTTCTTGCCATCTTGTCTTGAGCTGTGCCCTTTCTATTTTTCCAGAGCTTGTTTTGGGAAATGCATGCTTCTGGACAGGAATGATGCGAGATGCAGACAAGCCCATTTTTGTTGCAATATGGGATTTAATGTGCTGACTTGCCCTCATAATATAAGCTGGCTCATACAGCTTCGGTGTAAAAAAGAGAATCAGTTCATCGGATGCAGAAGCCTCCATTCGGACGGAACAAGCAGCCACAAAGCTCGTTTCTACTCCCGGTACTTCCTCTGCTATGGCTTCAATTTCATAGTTGTGATAGTTTTTCCCGTTGATGATAATCATGTCTTTTTCTCTACCGGTTAGTGTCAGCCTTCCTTCGTGCAGGAAACCTAAATCACCCGTGTGAAACCAGCCATCCGCTTGAAATACTTCTTGATTCGCTTCGTCATTCCGGTAATAGCCCTTCATGGTGGTTGGACCTTTTATTTGCACACGGCCAATATGATCTTCTGGAAGAAGCTCATGCTGATGATTGACGATGCGTATCGTGATACCTGGAATCGGTTTGCCCAACTCTGTAAAGCTGACGGTTCCTGTCTCACGTGCTTCTGCTGGTCTTAGCTGCTCTGTCAGCGACGTTTCCTCAAAAGTCAGAACCCCGCTGTTTTCATCTCCACGCTCAATCGCAAAGGAAAACACAACCGCTGATGAGATTTCAGACATGCCAAAAGCCGGTCTGATCACATCTCCCTTTAAGCCGTGCGGAGCAAGCAGGTGTAGAAATCGGTGGATGGTTTTTGGCACGACCGCCTCTGCCCCATTGATCATGCAGGTCATCGCCGACAGATCCCAAGATCCTGATGAAATCTCTTTCTCATAATCATTGATCATCGCAAATGCAAAGTTAGGTGCCCACGTCTTCGTTGCACGGTAGCGGTCCATCCAGTCAAGCCACCGCAGCGGCTGAGCGATAAAGTCATCTGTTCTTGCCCGAATCTGCTCGCAGCCTGTGTACACATTGACAAGGTGGAACATCACGATGCCACCAATATGATCTAAAGGCATCCAGTCTAACGAGACATCCTCTTGTGTAAATTGATTTGCTGCCACTGTTCCTTTGACGTTCGCCAGCACACTTCTATGGGAATGCTCTACACACTTTGGCATCCCTGTACTTCCAGACGTTAAGATAAAGAAGACGGAATCATCTGGCGCGGCAGGGTGAGCGGCTGTATCTCTTTCTAATGTCAGCATCGGCTCAACTGCTGCGACACGTAATTGGTCTGTATGCCACAGTAAGGCTAACCCTTGCACCTCCTCGATCAGTGAGTCATCTGTTAGGATGAGCGGATGCTCGAGCAGCTTCCAAGCGTGATGAAGCTTCTTCACTGCAGCATTCATCTCCCGATAGGTTGGGGCAGCCGACACAAGCGTTGGAACAAATCCGCCTAATACACATGCCCAAAAGGCAGTGACCATGGCATGATTCGATGAGAATTGAAAGAAAACAGGATCGCCTGCCTTAAGCCCCAGTGCCCTTAAACCAGTCAGAACCCTCTCGGCGTCCCCTTGTAACTGCGCATAAGATTGTGTGAGTTCGTTCTTGCTATTCACGATATACGTAAGCCCATTTGTCGTTTTTGCAGCCTCTGTTAAGACTTCCTGTAAGGTCTGTGCGCCTTGTGTGACGTCGAGATCCCCTCCATAGGAAAGAGCGGGCGGCATATCGGCCAAAGCAGGTACAGCCTTTTGCGTCTGTATCGCTTCCGCTGCGGCCTCCTGCTCAATGTGCTTGTCGAGAAATAAATGAGAGAGGTGATACGGCCGCGGTCGAATGGTTTTTTCACGTGAAAAAACAGCGAAGCGTTCGATTTCGTTGGTTTGTAAAATGGTTGTCTTTACATCTTGTAAAATCGCATCCATTGATTCATGTCTACTCGTTTGGTTAATGGTTGATGGTTTCATATGAGTTCCTTTCCTTTTTTGTTAGGCAGGACTGCAAGGCTGCATCCTGCCTAATCTAAAGTTTACAAGACTCGTTCTCTATTTGTTTGATTGACAATATGTTTGATCAGCTTTGCATTTTGAGCTGCACATTCTTTCTGTTTGAACATATCAGCATGCCGGCCATAGCCTTGGTATTGGGTAAAAGATCCGGCCGTTGCCTGTGTCCACTCTTCCATCCAGTCCGGGATCGCTATTTGTTCTTCAGATTGGATGAACGTAATATCTGCCTGTATTTTGCCTTGATTCACCCCCTTAACAAACGTTTCATAGTAGGCGCGCGTCTTTTGGGCAAGCGCTTCTTGAACGATCTCCCCTTGAGCAAGCTCGCTTTGTTTCGTTTGATGAACAATCGCTTCAATATCATCATCAATGGATCGTCCTTCTAAATCACTTTCTCCAATTTTCTTATAGGAATCGATCATGATGACCTTCTCGACTGTCCGTCCTACTTGTTCAAGCGCTTGAACAAGCTCAAAGGCGAGGTAACATCCGCCTGAGTACCCCATCAACGTCAGCGGCCCTTTTGGCTGAAGGTGCTGAATATGCTGAACGTACTGCGCCATTCGGTTATTCGTTTCAATAAAATCAAAAGCGACTAGCCGAACATCATCAAGCGTTTTTGCTGCTTCCTGATAGATAAAGCCGTAGCCTGGTAATGGCGGAAGAGCAAAGACTGTTGATGTTTGAGATTCATTGAATACAAGATAGCCAGCGGTTTCCCCGTCCTGATGCTGAATATAATGACTAAGCGCTTCAATCGTCGGGGTCTCAAACAACAAATGGATCGGCACCTGAACCTCAAACTCTTTTGATACTTTGGACAAAAGAGACATTGCTTTTAAAGAATGTCCGCCAAGCTCAAAGAAATGGTCATCTGTGCTAATATCCTCTCGTTCAAGTACTTCCCGCCACATTACCAGCAGCTTTTGTTCCACTTCATTTGCGGGCAGTTTCACACGGCGGTTTCCTTGCGGTGCCTCTGGTTTTGGTAGCTGGCGTTTATCAACCTTCCCGTTTGGCGTAAGTGGGAGGTTCTCCAGTTCAATCAGCTCATGAGGCAGCATATAAGCTGGAAGACGCTCTTTCAGCCCTGATTTGATGTCATCGAGTTTGCCTTTCCATGCATCATCACACGTGATATAGGCAAGCAGCCTTGTATGATTGGTTTCATCATGATCCGCTAGGAGTACAGCTTGTTTTACACCTGGGTGCATGAGAAGGTTGGCTTCAATTTCTGTCAGTTCAATTCGGTGTCCTCGAATTTTCACCTGATCATCAACTCTGCCTGCATACTCAATCAGACCGTCTTCTCGAAAGTAAGCTAAATCCCCCGTGCGATACAGGCGCTCACCCGCAGCGAATGGATGGGCGATAAAGACTTGTTTTGTCAGATCAGGACGATTCAAATACCCTTTTGCCAGTCCTTTGCCGCTCAGACAAAGCTCTCCAACCATTCCAATCGGCTGAAGCTGTCTGTGCTCACTCAATATATAAGCGCCCGTCTGGTTGAGCGGCTTCCCAATTGGAATAGAACGTGCCTCTAAAGGGATCGCTTCATCTATCGGATAATATGTGGCAAAAACCGTTGATTCGGTTGGTCCGTATACATTCAACAATCTGCCTTTTCCCATCACATCAAAGGCTTTTCTCACATGCTGAACCGATGCCCTCTCTCCCCCAAACAGCACCTTACGCACACCGCGCATCCAGTCTGTTCCTTCATCAACGAGAAGATGGAATAAAGCGGTTGGAACAAACATGACAGAAATATGCTCTCCTTTTATCAACTCAGTGAGCTTCCCCATATCTAAAATGGTTTCTTTTTGCGGCAGGACAAGCTTTGCTCCGTTTAAAAGCGCACCATATACATCAAATGTAAAGCCATCAAATACGCTATTTGATAACGACAGCAATGTATCTGTTTCTAAAATGGTTAAATAATTCGTATTTTTGACCACCCGGGCAATATTGGAATGGGTCGTCATGATGCCTTTTGGCTGTCCGGTTGTTCCAGATGTATACATGATGTATGCCGTATCATCTAAACCAGCTTCAAGTGGCAGATTCTCTGAGCTCATCAGTAAAATTTCTTGATCATCTGCAAAAAGATACGTGCCATCAAATGCGAGTGACCTCGTCTGACTGATAAAGGATGAATGAGTCAGAAGATGCGTCGCTCCGCTGTCTCTCAGCATATATTGGATACGGCTTTCTGGATAATCTGGATCAATCGACACATAGGTGGCACCTGCTTTTAAGACAGCGAGTAAACTGACAATGAGTTCAGGTGTCCGCTCTGCTAAAATGGCGGTCACCGTTTGATGACCCACCCCATTTTTTTGCAAATGCCTTGCCAGTCGATTGGCTTGTTCGTTCAGCTCCGCATATGTCATCGTGTGATCACCTGCTGATAATGCCACTGCATTCGGCTGTTTTCGGACATTATGCTCAAACCACTTTGTCAAATAAAGCTGATCATGCTCCAGCTCAGGTGCATTCCATTCCTCTAACATTCGCTGTTTTTCCTGCTTTGTCACAAGTGTCAGTATATGAACTAACTGATCTGGATGTTTGATGGCCCCTTTGATCAAAAGGGTCAGCTGATCCTTTAATTTATGGACAAATGCAGGATCAAATGCACGCTGATTAAAGGCCAGCTTCAGCTGCAATTGTTCCCCGGGCGACGCCAGTAAATTGAGATCATAGTTCGATTTCTCATAGACATTCATGTCTTCTACTGTAAAGCCAAGCAGTGACTCCTGCTCGTCTTTCTTTGCAGCAGGGACATTCTCAAACACCACAATATGATCAATGAGCTGCTGCTGACCTGCCTTAGCCTGAATATCATAAATCGGGATATATTGGTGCGGTTCAGCCGCTAAAGACTGCTGCTGCGTCTCTGATAATAGAGAACGGAACGTCATTTGGTCTGTCAGCTGAATTCGTCTTGGAATGACATTGATGAACAACCCCACCATCCGGTCCACACCAGCTAAATCTGCCGGACGTCCTGACACAACCGTTCCAAACAACACATCGTTTGAGCGCTGATACCTGCTTAGTAAAATGGACCAAGCCGATTGAAGCGCACTGCTTAACGTGGCATTCTGCTGCAAGGCTAACTCTGATAAAGCAGCAGTTTCTTCTTTACTCATGGCCCATTCGATTTCGCCTAATTCATGCTCATTTGTTTGCTTTCGCTGTTCTTTAAAAGTCGACTGCCCCTCAAAACCAGCCAAAGATTGCGTCCAATATTCAAGTGAGGCTTGTTTATCTTGTTTTTCCAGCCATTGAATATATTCTTTATATGGCTTGACTGGCTCCAGCCTATAAGGGATGTCATGCAAAAGTGCATGATAAATCGCAAACAATTCCTGCACAACTAGGCCAAAACACCAGCCATCTAGAAGGATATGGTGATAGCTCCATATCCAGCGATAGCTTGAAGGACCCGTTTGAAAAACAGAGGCCCGCATGAGCAGATCCTTCGAGAGATCAAATCCTCTCAGCTGATCCTTTTGTTTAAAACGATCAATACGTTCAAGCTGTTCACTTTCAGAAAGATCCTGTATGTCCACAACATCAAGCTGGAAAGGTCGATTTTTTAATACAACTTGGACAGGACGCTTCACTTTTTCGTGGAGGAACACGGTACGAAAAATATCGTACCGTTCCACAATGATATTCATGCTTTTCTCAAGCAAATCATGCCGAAGTGTGCCCTTCACGTTCATATCCATTTGTTCTACATAAAAGCCTTTTTCTTGATGATGGAGGGTATGAAACAGCATTCCTTCTTGCATCGGTGACAGATAGTACATATCTTGAACTTGATCCCTTTTAAATTGACTCATCTATTTCATTCCTCCTTCCCCTTTTTCATGACTGATCTAGTGGTGTTAGGTCAATTTCTCCTCAAGCATGTCAAAGATATCGTCCATTTCATCCATTTCAAGGTCTGCAGCCGAGAAGTCACTTGGTGTAAATTCTCGCTCTTGATGCGCTAAGCAATGGGTGATGATGGATCTGATCTTCTCCTTCAACAATGCGATGAACTGCTGTATCGTTTGTTCTTCATATTCACTTGCACAATATGAGCACGACAGAATGAATTGATTGTGCTGAACAAGACCGCTGAGGTTCAGCTTATAAACAGCTTCAGATTCAGGGCTTGCTTGACGGCCCATATCATAGGTTGAGGGCCCAAAGAGTTCTGTCGTCACTTCCTGATCAATCTGCCCAAGATAGTTCAAGCTGATTTCAGGCTGCACGTGTTTGACTGACGGTTCGGATGGTGTCATGTATCTTAAAATACCGTAACCAATCCCTTTATTCGGTACACGCCGTAGCATCTCTTTCGTTCCTTTGATAGCGTCTGCAATGGTCTGATTCGGTTTCGCTTCAAGAACGACTGGATACATGCTCGTAAACCAGCCAACTGTGCGGGATATATCTAATCCTGATAAAATGTCCTCTCTTCCATGACCTTCAAGCTGTACATGTACATGAGATTGACCTGTCCATTCCTGAACGGCCAGCCCAAGCGCACATAGAAGAATATCATTCATTTCTGTTGTGTACGGAAGATGGATATTCGTTAACAGATGCTCGGTTTCTGCTTCTGTCAGCTGCATTTTGACCGCTTTCGTATCCGCGACTTTTCTTTCTTTTACTTCATGGTCAACAGGTAAAGTCGTAAACGGTCTATTTTCAATCGCTGCCCAATACTCCTTCTGGTTTTTTAGCAGCTGTGACTGCGCATATCGTTCAATCGCTTCTGCCCATTCTTTGAAAGAGTGCGTTTTTGGCGGCAGAACCATCGTTTCTCCTTTTTCTGCCTGATGATAAAGAGACATAAAGTCTTCTAGTAAAATCCGGCAAGAAACGCCGTCAATCACAAGATGATGTGTGATGATGAGTAAGTGATCACCGTTTTCTGTATGGAAACAAATCACTTTCATCAATGGACCCTTTTCAAGATTCAGTTGACGCTGATACTCATTGGCGTATGTGGAAATCGCCTGTTTCACATCTTGCGCTTTTGAAACATCACAAGAAATAATTGAAAATGGTTCTGTCAACTCCCGCTGATTGTATTGCAGCATGTCATCATGCTCCTGTCTGAACACCATGCGCAGTGCATCATGATGTGAGAGCAGTTTTTGCAGAACTTGTTCTGTGACAGCCAAGTCAAACCCTTTTGGTGCATGAAGCATCATTGAGAGATTCCAGTGGTGCTGGTGATCAAAGTTCCGTTCAAAGAACCAGCGCTGAATCGGTGTTAAAATGACCTCTCCTTCCACAGCTGACTGATCAGCTGTGAGAAGGTCCGCTTCTTCGATATATGGGCGAAGCTCCGCAATCGTTGGGTATTGGAAAAGCAGTTTCATATCGAGCTTCCAGCCTTCTTGCGTGAGTCTGCTTGCCATCTGGATGCCTTTAATCGAATCTCCGCCAAGGAAGAAGAAGTGGTCGTGAATACCAACTTGGCTGACGCCAAGTACATCTTCCCAAATGCCGCAAAGTAGTGCTTCCACTTCATCTCTTGGGGCTTCGTATGCTGTTTGATTCGCTTCCACATCAGGTGCTGGCAGTGCTTTGAGATCCACTTTGCCATTTGCCGTCATTGGCAGTTGGTCTAGCTTGATGATCCATGATGGCACCATATATTCAGGCAAGATGCGCTTTAAGCTTTCTTTCAGCGCAGCCGTTTCTGCATCTGTAATGACGTAAGCGACAAGAGCGTCTTGATCACTTGCGTCTTTGACCGTTGTCACGACGGCTTCTTTCACTTCATTTAGCGCAAGGAGCTGCGCTTCAATTTCTGATAGCTCAATACGGAATCCGCGGATGCTCACTTGATGGTCTTTTCTACCGAGATAGATCAGTTCGCCATCCTCTGTCCACTTCACCAAATCACCTGTACGGTACATGCGCTCTCCTGGATAAAATGGATCTGGGACAAACCGTTTGTCCGTTTCCTCTGGTAGATTCCAGTAGCCTCTTGCCAGTCCTTTCCCTGCAATCACGAGCTCACCCGGTACGCCTTGCGGCGAGAGATCATATAACGAACCCATAATGTAAAAACGAGTATTGGCAATCGCTGTTCCGATAGGAAGCGTGCCTTGATCTGGATCAATGATCCCGCTTGTCGCCACGACCGTATTTTCTGTTGGGCCGTAGTTATTCACGAGTTTGTATGGAACGGGCTTCACCTGTTTCAGCTTGTCCCCGCCTGTCAGTAAGTAACGGAGAGAATGATTGTCCATCGACATAAACTGCTCACATAGCTGTGTTGGCAGGAATGCAATGGTGATGCCTTCGTGATTAAAATACGAATTGAGCTTGATCATATCGAGGCGAATCGCTTCATCGATGATATGGAGCTCTGCGCCGGCGATCCACGTCGGGAACATCTCCCAAATGGAGGCATCAAAGCCAAAGCCGGCATATTTGGCGGTTCGGTCTTGTTTCGTCACCTGGAAAGCATCATTGTGCCAAAAAGCAAGATTGACAAGAGACTGATGCTCGACCATGACACCCTTCGGCTGTCCAGTCGTTCCAGATGTGTAAATCATATAAGCGAGATCCGTTGGTTTGACAGGAACCTGAATCTCGTGCGCTTCTCCTTCTACTGCCTCTTCTATGAAGAGGGTATGACCTGTGAAAGAAGGTGGTGCAGTGAGCTCTTTCTGAATCAGAAGGACCTCTGCCCCGCAATCTTCCAGCATGTAGGCAATGCGCTGCGCTGGATAATCGGCATCAATCGGCACGAATGCCGCACCTGCCTTGAGCACACCGAGAACAGCGGCTGTCATCTCGAGCGATGGACGCGTGAGAATGCCGATGCGGTCTCCCGGTTTTGTGCCGGTGGAAATGAGTCTTGCGGCGACTGTATTCGCCCGGTTGTTCAGTTCTTCATACGTCCAGCTTGTGCCGCAGAAAGTTGCGGCTTTTTGATGAGGTACTTCTTGTGACTTCGCCTCAATCAATGTATGAACCGTTTGATCTGTCGGGACATCTAGGACAGGTCCGGACCATTCATCAAGCAGATGTCGCTCTTCTTCTTTGGTTAAGATGGAGATGGTCGAGATCGACTGATTCAATTTCGCAAGCATTTCGTCTATGATTCGCTCAACATATTGACTCCATCGCTGAATGGTACTCTTTTTAAATAGTGCCGCTGCATATTCAAAGCGCAAGCCCACTTGATCTTGTTCCTCAAAGACACCGAGCGTTAAATCAAATTTTGCCTGAACGGCTTCTTGCTGTTTGTGCGAAAGCGTAAGTCCATTCAATTCCGGTAACGTCAGATCACGCTCATCCGTTGTCATCATGACACTAAACAACGGGTTGCGGCTCGTGTCTTTCGGAAGGTCTAACTGCGCGACCAAATCCTCGAATGGGAATCCTTGATGTTCATAAGCTGATAGATTGTGATCTCTTATTTTTTCTAGCAGATGCTCTGCAGTTTCTTCTAACTGAACGTCATGTCGAAGGGCCAGTGTATTCACAAACATGCCCGGAATCCGTTCGATTGACGCATGTGTACGTCCAGCCGTTACAGCCCCTATGACGATGTCATGCTGCCCAGTCAATTTATGAAGGAGAATGGCAAAGGCCGTTTGCATCACCATGTTCAAACTCACATTTTTTTCAGCCATGAGCGCTTTGACATGCTGCGCCTTTTCAGCAGACAGCCATCTATCAACCCGGCCTCCTGCAAATGACTGCACGCTAGGCCGCGGGAAATCAAGCGGAAGTGCTAAGTCTTCTGGCGGCTGTGCATATTGCTCCAGCCAATACTGCCGCTGTTTTTCAAGTGCTGCTTGCTGTTCTTCCTCTTGCTGCCATACCGCATAATCCTTGTAGTGCAACTGAACTGGCGGTAACGTCTTATGCTCATACAACTCCGCTAATTCTTGAATAAGCAGACTGCGTGTCACTCCGTCTGCGATGATATGGTGCATATCCATCATGAACACATATTTGTCATCAGACAGCTTTGCCACTTTCGCTCTCATTAGAGGTGCTTGATGTAATGAGAATGGTGTCATGAAGTTGTCTACGACGGATTGTACCTGATCGCTTTCTACTTCAACCATCTGTAACGTAAACGGTACACGGCGATAGATTTTTTGGACGGGACTGCCGTCAATTTCAACAAAGGCTGTCCGCAATGACTCATGTCTATCAATTAAAGCTTGAATCGCTCCTTCTAGCTGCTTCAGATCAAGGTTTCCTTCCATCATGAAAACGGCTGGCATATGGTAGGTGACGGATTCTGGATGTAACTGCTGTAATACGTACATTCGCTTTTGTGCGGAAGAGACTGGATAGAAATCTTGCTTTTCCGCTGGCTGAATCGATGTGACGAGCGAAGCATCAGCTTCTTCCAAATAGGCAGCTATCGCACGTATCGTTGGCTTTTCAAAAAGAACCTTGAGTGGAACATGCTGATTCAGTTTGGCTTGCATGTTCGAAATGAGCACCATGCCTTTCAGAGAATGCCCGCCTAATTCAAAGAAATGGTCATCAATGCCGACTTTTTCAATCTCAAGAACATCTGACCACATATCACAAAGCGTCTGCTCAAGCGCCGTTTCTGGTGCTGCATGTGCCGTGCGGTTCATATGTGCCTCATGAGGAAGCGGCAGAGATTTTGCATCCACTTTTCCGTTTTGCGTCAGCGGCATATGACCCACTTTGACAAAATAAGTAGGAATCATGTAATCCGGTAGTGTCTCTGAAAGCTTTTCTCTAAATGTCAGCGTTCCAATGTGATCAGGTGCTGTATAATATAACGCCAGCTCCGGTAAACGAGATGTGTTGATCACTTTGACATACACTTTTTGAATGGTTGAAAGGGCACGTGCGGCATGCTCAATTTCTTGTTTCTCAATTCGATAACCGCGAATTTTCACTTGATCATCTACTCTTCCAAGGAATTCAATCTCTCCATTTGTATGCTGTCTAACCAAATCTCCCGTTCGATACATCCGCTCTTGAGGGAAATAAGGATTTTCAAGAAAACGCTCTGCTGTTAATTCAGGCTGATTCAAATAACCTCTTGAAACACCATCACCTGAAATATAAAGCTCCCCCGGTGCGCCATAAGGAACAAGGCGCTGCTCGCGATTGCATACGAGCGCTCTTGTATGAGCAATAGGCTTTCCGATGATAGAACGCTCCTTTAAAGCGTCCAGCTCATGCGGTGTCATTAGCTTGCTCACTGTACCAATCGTTGTTTCTGTCGGACCGTAATGGTTCATCACTGCCACGCATGGATGCTGCTTCATAAATGTCGCAACATCTTCAGAGACAATCGGTTCTCCTCCCAATACCACAAGCCGTAAAGCGTCAAATGTATGACCCTTCGAATCTGCCATCATATGAAATAAGGATGGTGTCATTTTGATATAAGTCAGCTCTTGTTCATCAATAAAACGCATGAGACGTACAGGGTCTGTATACACGTCTTCACGAGGAATATAGAGTGTCCCGCCTGCTTTTAGAACCGGGAAAATGCTTGTGTAACCAAGATCGTATGCATAAGAAGACAGGAGTGCCGTTCGATCGCATTCTTGTAAAGTCACTTCATGTGTCAACCAATTGACGTAGTGTGATAGATTACGATGCGTGAGCTGTACACCTTTTGGCTTCCCTGTTGTTCCAGATGTGTAAATCACATAAGCCAGTTGATCAACCGATACGTCTGGCAGGTCTAGAGAATCGTTTCGTTGGACGGCTTTCTCCACATGTACGACCTGAATCGACTTGAGATGCTGATACGAATCGCCAAGAGACTCATTTGCCACGATGACTTTTGCCCCTGAATCTTTTAATGTGTAACGAATACGTTCCGCAGGAAAAGCTGGATCAATTGGGACAAATGCACCGCCTGCTTTCATTACACCTAGCATCGAGACAACGACATAGACAGATCGATCAAGAATAAGTGCGACTGTGCTTTCTTTCTCTACGCCTTGCATCTTCAGCTCACTGCAAAGAGCATTGGACATGTGATCTAGTTCACGGTAGGTCAGCTTCCTTTCACCATCCATCACCGCAATGGCATCAGGCGTTTCCATGGCTTGACGTGAAAATTGCACATGGTACGGCTCATGTTGACCTGTTTGTTCTCCATCCCTTTTCTCCAGCCGCTCCATTTGTTCATGCTGATCCAAGAGGTTGAACAAGCCAATTTGTTCATTCGGATGCTGGACCGCCTCACGAATAATCGCAAGAAGATGTGTTCCGAACCGGCGGATGGTTTCCTCTTTAAATAATGCCGTTGCATAGTCTAGGCTTAGTTTTATTTCTCCCTCACGTTCAAATGCTTCTAGAGACAGATCAAATTTGACGGATCGGTGCTGCATTGCATAAGGCGAAATGTTCAGATCGCCGAGCTTTAGTGCAGGAACATCCATGTTCTGCATATTAAACGAAACACTAAAGAGCGGGCTTCGGGTTGTATCACGATCAAGCGGCAGACGCGCGATTAACTCTTCGAGCGGATAGCTTTGATGTGCAAAAGCATCTACACTCGTTTCTTTTATTTCTTTAAGCAGCTGTAAAAATGACTTTGTTTGTTCCGGTTTCCCGCGCATCGCAATGGTATTGATGAACATCCCCGGCATGTCCTGAATATCTGGATGTGTTCGCCCCGCAACAGGAGATCCGACAATGATATCTTCCTGTCCGCTGTAGGAAGCGAGCAGCACTTGAAATGCAGATAACAAGAACATGTACAGCGTCGTATCTGTTTTCTTGAGCAGCTCATGAATACGCTGAGTTGTCGCTTGATCACAGCCAAACATCACCCGTTCTCCAGAAAAATCACGTTCCACTGGACGTGGGTAGTCTGTCGGCAAATCTAAAACCGGTACATCTCCTTCGTATTGCTTCAGCCAATACGCTTCATGCGCACGCTGTTTCTCTGTTTCTTCTTCACTTAACTGCCAGACAGCGTAATCTTTATAATGAATGGCTCTTTCTGCAAGTGCCTCTCCATCATAGGCTTTCGCCAAATCCTGAATGAACGTCTTCATGGAGCTGCCATCTGTAATGAGGTGATGTGCTTCCAAGACTAATAGATGACGATCATGACTCACTTTGAGCAACTGTGCCCGCAGGAGGGGAGCGGCTGTCAAATCAAACGGCGCCTGACGTTCAGCAAGAAATGCCTCGGCCTCTTCTTCCTTTACATCATGGACAGGGAGGTCAAATGCCGCTCTTTCATGTACCCTTTGGACGATGTTCTCGCCTTTCATATGAAAACTCGTTCTTAAGATTTCATGCGTTTGAATCAATTCATCAAATGCTGAGGTGAGCCGCTGATGATCGAGCGTACCTTCAAGCGTTAAGACGATCGGAATATGATAGTTCGTACTCTTAGGTTCAAGTGTTTGTAAAATGTATAAGCGCCGCTGAGCTGGTGACACTGGATAGTCCTCCGCCTTCGCTGCGGGTAAGATCGGATGTCCTTGTTCTTCTTGACCGTCCTGGTCAATGTATGACGCAAGCGATCGAACCGTTGGCTTTTCGAATATCACTTGAATCGGAACTTCCTTTTGGAACACTTCTTGGATTTTGGCTGACATCATCATTGCTTTGAGTGAATGTCCGCCAGTCATGAAGAAATGCTCATCTATTCCCACCGCTTTCCCAAGCAGTTCCTCCCAAATTTGAGCAAGCGCCTTTTCCGTCTCAGTTTCAGGCGGAATGATCCTGACTTCTTCACGATGAGCTTCGTCAGGCGTTGGTAAAGCTTTTCGATCGACCTTTCCGTTTGCTGTAAGCGGGAAAGCATCTAGCTTCATGACGTGATGAGGTACCATATATGCTGGCAGTGCTTGATGAAATAAAGCCCGCACCTCTTCTTCTCTGATCGTTCCCGTATAGTAAGCGGTCATTTCTTTTTCTTCTGAAGGAGACGCATGGATGAGCACAACCGCCTCATCGATCCCCGCCTCTTGTTGAAGAACCGTTTCAATTTCACCGAGCTCAATACGGAAACCACGGATTTTCACTTGATCATCTGTCCGTCCGAGGAATTCGATTTGACCATTTGAACCGTACCTAGCCAAATCTCCTGTTCGATATAAACGCCCTTCTGCCTTGAAAGGATCAGCGATAAATACTTGCTTTGTTAATTCTGGACGATGGAGATATCCTCTTGAGACACCGTCACCGCCGACATACAGCTCTCCTGGCGCACCAATTGGCTGAAGTCTTTGATTGTCATCTAAAATGTAAGCGGACGAATGATTGATCGGCTGACCAATTGGAATCGTGCCCGTTTCATCCCCTCTCACCTCATAAATGGTCGAGATGGTGGTGTTTTCTGTTGGGCCATACGCATTCAGTAAAACAAGTGATGGATGATGTTTCTTCACAAGCTCTGCACTTTTCACATTGATCACATCACCGCCTGTGATCAATTTGGACAATCCTTTAAACATATGCGGTCGCTGCTGAGCGAGTTGATTAAACAAACCTGTCGTTAAAAAGAGCGCCGAGATTTGATTCGTTTGGATAAAGCGTTCAAACCGGTTGATGTCCAATAACGTGTCACGGTCAACAGGATAAAGCGTTGCACCGTTCAGCAGTGTGGTGAAAATTTCAAAAGTAATGGCATCAAAGCTGACTGCTCCTGTATGTGCCATACGATCCGACTTGTTCAAGCCCAGTGTCTCCTGTGAACATGCCAATCTGACAATATGTTGATGCTCAATTTGAACACCTTTTGGCTGACCGGTTGACCCCGACGTGTACATGATATACGCCAATTGCGAAGGAGAGGTCTCGACTTCGAAAGGTCCGTTTGACTGATTCGATATGTCCGACACATGAACGGCTTGGATGCTTTCATGAACTGGCGGCTGGCTGTCCGCATAGAGCAAAACGGATGCGCCGCTGTCTTCAAGCATAAAGCGGATTCTATCCTCTGGCTGGGCTGGATCAATTGGTACATAAGCAGCCCCTGCTTGAAGAACCGCTAAAATGGCGATCACTGCTTCAGCAGATCGATTCATATACACTGCGACGGCATCTTCTTGTTTCACTCCGCTATCAATCAAATGTCCCGCAACACGATGGATTTCTTGGCCGAGTTCTTCATAGGTGAATGCCCGCTCTCCTTCGACTAACGCCAGATGGTCTGGCTGCGTTTGAATGCGTTCTTTCAGAAGCTCAGGAATAGACAGATGCTTTGGATAATCTCGTTCTGTCTTGTTCCATGCTTCAATCTGCTGTTTTTCTTCTTCAGTGATACACGTCACGTCATGAAGGCGAACTTCCGGATTTTCGATGATCTGCTTCATGAGGTTGGTCAGGTGTTTCGATATTTTTTCAATGACCTCTTCTTCAAAAGCCACCGCATTGTATTTGATTTTCAATGTCCATGTTTCACCTGGATATACAAGGACATTTAGATCGAAATTCGTTTGTTCAAATCCGTCTTTTACATCAATGGAAAACCCTAGACGTTCCGACATGGTGTCACCAGATAGCTCTTGATCTAAAGGATAGTTCTCAAACCCGACCAAGTGATCGAAGAGTTGTCCTCCTGCAGCTGCCTGTTGCTGAATGTCATAAAGCGGCATAAAATCATAGTTTTCCGCTTCCAGCGCATGCTGCTGAACTTTTTGAAACAGCTGTTTGAAGGTGTCTTCCTGATTCATTTCTACCCTGACCGGTATTGTATTGATAAAAAGCCCTGCCATCTGTTCTATCCCAGCCACACTTGGCGGCCTTCCAGATACGACTGTTCCGAAAGTGACATCATGTGCCGCATGGTAAGTGCCTAAAAGAACCGACCAAACAGCCTGGAATAGATTTGGTGCTGTCACTTGGCAATTTCTTGCGATCTCTTGAATGCTTCTGACCATTTCAGCATCCCATGTGAACGTCCATTCCTGATGGTCATATTGTCCGTTCGCTTCTTTTTGCTGCAAAAGCCCTTGATGCTGAACCGCACCGTCTAAGCGATCCTTCCAATAGCCTTCCGCTGCTTGTTGATTTTGCTTGCCAAGCCACTGGATATAATCTGCATAAGGTTTTCCTTGTGAGCGATCCGGCGTTTTGCCGTTCCGATAAGATTCGTAGTAATGAAACAATTTTTTCATCAAAACTCCCATGGACCAACCATCCATGATGATGTGATGGTTGCTCCAAATGAGATGCCAGTTTGTTTCATTCAGTTGAAAAACAGCGACCTTCAATAACAAATCATTCGTTAAATGGAAGCCTTGCTTTCTCACTTGCTTTTTATATTGATCTAGTACCTTTTGCTGTTCCTGATGATTCAGGTGAGATAGATTCTTTCTATACACATCTAGATTGCGCTCTGCCAGTACAACCTGACGAGGCTTCTGTAATTGCTGATAGACAAAGGCTGTACGGAGAATGTCATATGTGCCGATGAGCTCATTGAGACTTTTTTCAAAAAGATCGAGATCAAACTCCCCTCTTATTCCAAGCTCCAGCTGTGTGAAATAAGAGGACGAATTAGGGTCTAGCATGGCATGATATAACATGCCTTCTTGCATTGGTGTTAAAGGATATACCTTTTGAATCTTCTGTTTGCTCATAGTCCACCTCTTCGTTTGCTTAAAATATATCCATTAGCTTTTCAAGTTCATCCATGGTCAGGTCATCGTCTCCTACATCACTAGGTGTAATTTGCGCTTCATCTTGTGATACACAATGTGAGATGAGTGCCTTCACGTTCTTTTCTAAAAGGTCCTTGAACTGCTCCATCGTTTGCTCTTCGAATTCAAGCTGGTGATATGAAATCGTCATATGGAACAAGCCCTGTTCTACGAAACCAACAATATCTAATGCATGAGGTTTCTCTGATTCTGGACTTAATGATTGACCTGCCTGCCAAGTGGATCGACTTAGTTCACCCCCGCCAATCTGTTCATCAAACTGACCAAGATAGTTAAAGCTGATATCTGGCGTGACATCAAATGCGAGACCGTCCTTCATTTTGTCAGGCGTTAAGTATTTTAAAACGCCATAGCCGATTCCCTTGTTCGGAATGTGTCTGAGCTCTTCTTTCAAAAGCTTGATTTGATACGAAAGATCCTCCGCATGCGACAAATCAAGTAGCACAGGATACATGCTCGTAAACCAGCCGATGGTCCGCGACACATTGACCGCCGGAAGGATGTCTTCCCTTCCATGTCCTTCAAGGTGAATAAAGTGTCTGTCTTCTCCTGTCCACTCTTTCAGGGTCAATCCTAAAGCGGTTAGCAAAATGTCATTGATTTCCGTATGGTACGCCTCATGTACTTCTGTCAGTAGACTGCGTGTTTCTTCCTCAGACAGCGTAAAGCGAATGGTTTTTGTATGCAGCATTCTTTGATCCTCTGTAACATGATCCTTTTGCAGAGGTGCAGTTAAATGCCCAAGTACCTTTTTCCAATAGTCCCTTTCTGCCAGCAGCTCATCTGACACTGCATATTCCGTCAACTTCTGGGCATATGCTTGGAATGAATGTGTTTTTTCAGGAAGTGTCAGCTCTTCCCCACGCTTCGCCTGCTCATAAAGAGCCATGAAGTCTTCAAGGAAAATACGCCATGACACACCATCAATGACAAGGTGATGTACAACGAGCAATAAGTGATCTCCATGATCCGTACGGAAAATCGCAGGTTTGACTAACGGTCCCTCTGTTAAAGAAATACTCGCCTGCACTTCATTTGCCAGCTTTTCTACGTGCTCGATTTGCTGTGATCGTTCTCCTTGTACTTCTATCACGTCCACCGCTACATCGTTTTCGTCTACTCCACGATGACGCTGGATGATGCGTCCTTCTTCTATCGGATAAACCAATCGCAAAGCATCATGATGGGTCATCATCTGCTCGAGCACTTGCTTGACAAGCGCTTCATCCAAACCATTTGCCGCATGGAGCATAACGGACTGATTCCAATGATGCTGGCTGCTGAAGTTCCGTTCAAAGAACCAGCGCTGTATAGGTGTTAAAATAACCTCTCCTTCGACAGCTGACTGATCGGCTGTGAGAAGGTCCGCTTCTTCGATATATGGGCGAAGCTCCGCAATCGTTGGGTATTGGAAAAGTAGTTTCATATCGAGCTTCCAGCCTTCTTGCGTGAGTCTGCTTGCCATTTGGATGCCTTTAATCGAATCTCCGCCAAGGAAGAAGAAATGGTCGTGAATACCGACTTGGCTGACGCCAAGCACATCTTCCCAAATGCCGCAAAGCAGTGTTTCCACTTCATCTCTTGGGGCTTCGTATGCTGTTTGATTCGCTTCCACATCAGGTGCTGGCAGTGCTTTGAGATCCACTTTGCCATTTGCCGTCATCGGCAGTTGGGCTAGCTTAATGATCCATGATGGCACCATATATTCAGGTAAGGTGCGCTTTAGGCTTTCTTTCAAAGTGCCCGTTTCTTTATCTGTGATGACGTAAGCGACAAGAGCGTCTTGATCACTTGCGTCTTTGACCGTTGTCACGACGGCTTCTTGGACTGAATCCAGCGCAAGGAGCTGCGCTTCAATTTCTGACAGCTCAATACGGAATCCGCGGATGCTCACTTGATGGTCTTTTCTGCCGAGGTAGATCAGTTCGCCATCCTCTGTCCATTTCACCAAGTCACCTGTACGGTACATGCGCTCTCCTGGATAAAATGGATCTGGGACAAACCGTTTGTCCGTTTCCTCTGGGAGATTCCAGTAGCCTCTTGCCAGTCCTTTCCCCGCAATCACGAGCTCACCCGGTACGCCTTGCGGCGAGAGGTCATATAACGAACCCATAATGTAAAAACGAGTATTGGCAATCGCTGTTCCGATAGGAAGCGTGCCTTGATCTGGATCAATGATCCCGCTTGTCGCCACGACCGTATTTTCTGTTGGGCCGTAGTTATTGACGAGTTTGTATGGAACGGGCTTCACCTGTTTTAGCTTGTCCCCGCCTGTCAGTAAGTAACGGAGAGAATGATTGTCCATCGACATAAACTGCTCACATAGCTGTGTTGGCAAGAATGCAATGGTGATGCCTTCGTGATTGAAATACGAATTGAGCTTGATCATATCGAGGCGAATCGCTTCGTCGATGATATGGAGCTCTGCGCCGGCGATCCACGTCGGGAACATCTCCCAAATGGAGGCATCAAAGCCAAAGCCGGCATATTTGGCGGTTCGGTCTTGTTTCGTCACCTGGAAAGCATCATTGTGCCAAAAAGCAAGATTGACAAGAGACTGGTGCTCGACCATGACACCCTTCGGCTGTCCAGTCGTTCCAGATGTGTAAATCATATAGGCGAGATCCGTTGGTTTGACAGGAACCTGAATCTCGTGTGCTTCTCCTTCTACTGCCTCTTCTATGAAGAGGGTATGACCTGTGAAAGAACGTGGTGCAGTGAGCCCTTTCTGAATCAGAAGGACCTCTGCCCCGCAATCTTCCAACATGTAGGCAATGCGCTGCGCTGGATAATCGGCATCAATCGGCACAAATGCCGCACCTGCCTTGAGAACCCCGAGAACAGCGGCTGTCATCTCGAGCGATGGACGCGTGAGAATGCCGATGCGGTCTCCCGGTTTTGTGCCGCTGGAAATGAGTCTTGCGGCGACTGTATTCGCCCGGTTGTTCAGTTCTTCATACGTCCAGCTTGTGCCGCAGAAGGCAGCGGCTTTTTGATGAGATACTTCCTGTGACTTCGCCTCAATCAATGCATGAACCGTTTGATCTGTCGGGACATTTAGGACAGGTCCGGACCAATCATCAAGCAGTTTTTGCTGCTGCGCTGGTGATAATAATTGCATCTGATCTAATAATTGATCTGGTGCTGACACCATTTGTTCGATCAAGTAAAGGAAATACTCCTTCCACTTCTCAATCGACGACCGTTCAAAGATAGAAGAATTAAAATCAAACACAAGCTCGATTTGATCGTCAGATTCGTTTCCAGTTAAGGTTAAGTCAAATTTCGCTATGTTCTCATTGAATGATTGTGGAACAATGTGAAGTCCATCCATCGACAGGTCACGGATATCTGCATTTTCCATCGAGAACACCACATCAAAGATCGGATGACGGCTTGTGTCGCGAACCGTTTGTACTTGGTCCACCAATTCTTCAAATGGGTAAAGTTGATGTTCATTTGCCGCTAACACAAGCTCATGAACTGTTGACGCAAATTGAGAAAATGTCTGGTGTCCTTCTGGTTTTGTTCTGAGTGCCAGCGTATTCACAAACATGCCGATGACTGATTGAATATCAGGATGGGTTCTGCCCACCACTGGAGAACCGATCATGATGTCTTCTTGTCTCGAAAGCTTGCTTAAAAGCGTACTGTAGCAAGCAAGCAGCACTGTATACGTTGTACCGTTGAGTGATCTAACCAGCTCATCCAATTGCGCTTTAAGCGCACCGTCTATAGAGAATTCGACGCGGCCCCCTTCAAACGTCTGAACCTTTGGTCTCGGAAGATCCTCAGGCAACGCCAAAACAGGCAGTTCTCCTTGTAATTGTTCCAACCAAAACGCCGCTTCAGCCTCTTTTTGTACAAGAGATTCTTCACTGTTTGACCAGACCGCATAATCCTTATATTGAATAGGCAATTCATCAAGTTCGTCTCCTCGATACAAGATCGATAGCTCATCAATTAAAATACCGACAGACGCACCATCTGAAATGATGTGGTGCATATCAATCAACAGATAATGAACACTCTCCGATTCAGACACAAGCCCCACTCTGAGCAGCGGCGCTTTTTCTACATCAAATGGACGAATAAAATCATTCATTAATTGCTGAATGTCTCGGCCTTCCCCTTCGATGTTTTCAATGTTCACAGAAACATTCGTTTCAATTCGTTGAACAGGTTCACCCTGAACGAAGTCAAAACTCGTACGGAATGCTTCATGGCGATGAACAAGCTGGTCAATGGCTTTTTTAAATCGTTTTTCATCAAATACACCTTCAAGCTTTAAAGCAGCTGGCATATGATAGCTCTGCTCGGCATCTGTCATTTTTTGCAGAACAAATAATCTTTTCTGAGCAGATGTCACAGGATAAACAGCCGCTTCTTCCGCTTTTTCCACTCGTCTGATTTCAGTTCGATCTGTTTGATCCACCGCATGGGCAAACGCCTCTAAAGTGGGTGATTCAAATAATGTTTTCAACGTACATTCCACATGCATCTCTTCATAGAGCCTGTTCAACATTTTCATGCCGCGCAGTGAATGACCTCCGCATTCAAAGAAATGATCATGTCTGCCGATTTTCGGAACTTCAAGAACTTCCTGCCAAATATGTGCCAATATACGCTCTGTATCTGATTGAGGTGGGACGTATTCATTTGCCGCCTGCTCACTTACATCAGGTACCGGTAATGCCCGTCTGTCTACCTTGCCATTCCCCGTTAGTGGCAGCTCGTCTAATTGCATGAAGAAAGCTGGCATCATATAAACAGGGAGTTCTCGTCCTGCTTGCTCACGTAAATCCGACAGTGAAACAGCACCTTCTGCTGTGAAATATGCACACAATGTATCATTTGATATCGCAATGACAACAGCTTCCTTCACTTGCGGATGCTGCAATAGCTGGTGTTCAATTTCGCCAAGCTCGATACGCTGACCTCGAATCTTGACTTGATGATCTATTCGCCCAATGAATTCAATATCTCCATTTGACAGCCATCGTGCGAGATCGCCCGTTTTGTACATGACTTCACCAGGTCGGAAAGGATTTTCAACAAACTTTTCGCTCGTTAACTCTGGCTGGCAATAATACCCCTTGACCAGTCCGTCACCTGCGACACAAAGCTCTCCAGCTACTCCCGGCGGCTGCACATGTCCAAACTCATCGACAATATAAACAGCCGTTTGACTCACCGGCTTTCCGATCGGAATCGATAGTGCTTGTTCTTCAATGTGATTCACCGGATAATACGTTGTGAAAATCGTGCTTTCAGAAGGTCCATACATATGAATAAGTTTGTCTTCTCCAACCGTTTCAAGGGCTGCCACAACATGCGGCACAGAAGCACGTTCCCCGCCAAACAGCACTTTTCTGACGTTTTTCAGGCTGCCTTTTTTCATATCAATCAGTAAGTGAAATAGAGCGGTCGTGATCATTAAAATACTGACTTTTTCCTTCTCAATCGCGCCAGAAAGCTCATTCATATTTAAAATGTGATCCTTTGGCAAAACAATGAGTTTCGCTCCGTTCAATAAAGCGCCAAACACATCAAACATAAATGCATCAAATACATAGTTTGAAATGCTCATCACCGTGTCTTCATGATGAATGGTGAGATAATTCGACTGCTTCACTGTTCTCAAAATGTTCCGGTGCGTCACCATGTTCCCTTTAGGTTTGCCTGTCGTACCAGATGTATAGGTTAAATTCGCCAAGTCCAAAGGCGAAACACATACAACTGGATTGCTCTCTGACTGCTGATCAACGGCTCGATCTTCTGTTTCTATGATTTTCCCTTCAAACGCAGTAAGCACAGAGCGATGACGCAGCACCTGATGGGTCAGGACAAACTGTGCACCACTATCTGTCAAAAAGTGCTTGATGCGCTCATCAGGGAAGTCAGGATCGATTGGCACATAGACACCGCCAGCCTTTAGCACAGCTAAAACCGACAACACCATCTCATTGGAACGTTCAAAGAATAAAGCCGCTGTCATCCCTTTTTCAAAACCATGTTCACGTAAATAATGAGCCAGCTGGTTCACTCTGCGATTCAGCTCTTGATAAGAAAGAACCTCATCTTTATATTGCAAAGCAGGCTGATGACCATGCTGCTGCACTTGCGATTCAAATTGCGTCACAATGGTTTCTTCCACAGGATATGGCGTAGGTAACGGGTTCCACATCTTCAATTGAGCCGCTGCTTCTTGTTCAGACAGTAAGCGGTATGATTGAATCGCTTGCTCCGGCATTTCGACCATCTGCTCCAGAAGATAAACATAATGCTTGAGCATCTGCTCGGCAGTACTTCGTTTAAATAACGCCGTACTGTAATCGAGAACAAAGGAAAGACCATGACTTGACTCCATCGCTTGAAGTGTGAGATCAAACTTTGCAATATGGAAATTGGTTTCCTCGACTTCGACTTTCATCTCTCCAATATGCTGGGCTGTTGAATGATCTGGCGTTAGAGTAAAGACCGTATCAAATAATGGATGGCGGCTAAAATCTCTTTGCACATTTAGCTTTTCAAGCAGCCGCTCGAATGGATATTGCTGATGCTCAAACGCCCTCATCGTCTTTTCCTTTACTTGCTCAATCAACTGCGTCATTGAACCGTTCGGATCTACCTCTGAACGTAAAGCAAGTGTTTGGACAAACATGCCGATCATGTCATTCAAATCTGCATGCACCCGGCCTGCTGTTGGCGTCCCCACTACAAACTCCTTTTGACCTGTGTATTTTGCAAGCAATGTATAGTAAGCAGAAAGCAACACGGTATACAGCGTCGTATGATGATTCGCTGCAAGCTCCTCCAAACGGCCTGTTAACGTCTCATCGATGTTTCTGAGAACGCGGTCTCCAGCGAAAGACTGGACAGCCGGACGCTGATAATCCGTTAGCAACTGCAAAGCAGGGATATCTCCTGAAAATTCTTTCAGCCAGAATGCTTCATCTATTTGCCCGCCTTGCTCTGCCTGTTGTTCTTGCCAAACAGCATAATCTTGATATTGAAGCTTCAATGGCGCTTTCACTAATCCCTCATATGCGTCAGACAGCTCACGCAGCATCAAATCAATTGAAAGACCATCTGAAATCAGATGATGCATATCGAAATAGAGAAGATGCTCCTGATCATGTAAAGACTGAAGCCCAACACGCAAAAGCGGAGCCTGCTCAAGTTGAAAAGGTCGGACAAATTGACGCATGTTCTCTTCCATCGTGCTGCCTGTCACCTGTTCTATTTGAAATGGAACGGATGAAGCTACCCGCTGACGAGGGACTCCTTTGACTGTATGAAAAGAAGTGCGCAGCATATCATGACGTGCGATCAATTTTTCAAAAGCTCCCTCCAACTTCTCTCGTTGCAGCGTTCCTCTTAATTTCACAACGGCAGGCATATGATAGGCGATGCTCTGCTCCAGCTGAGTCACCATATAAACACGCTGCTGCGCTGGTGACAGTGGATAATCGGCGGCAGTCGGTGCTTTCGGTATGACCACTTGTGAAGACTTTTCCGCTTGTTCAATATAAACAGCAAGTGCTGCAATTGTTTGCTGTTCAAATAAAACAGATAAAGGGACCTCCACTTGAAAAGCCCGCTGAACGAGTGTAAGAACTTTCATCGCTTTGAGTGAATGCCCGCCTAGGTCAAAGAATGAGTCGTACACACCTATGCTCTCTTGATGAAGAACGTCTTCCCACAAACGAACAAGCTTCGTTTCTACATCGTTTCTAGGCGCTACATAAACAGCACTGACAGCCTTATCCCCTTTTAATGCAGCAAGCGCACGCCGGTCGACTTTCCCGCTAACTGTTAGTGGAAATGCCTCAAGCTGCTTGAAATAAAGCGGCATCATATAAGCTGGCAGCTGATGTTTGATAGCGGCTTGCAGGGTGTCCACGGAAAGAAATTCTTGTCGTGCCTGATAGTAAGCACTTAAAGCATTTCCACCGTCCGGTTCATCCACGACAAGGACGACAGCCTGATCGACTCCGTCTACCTGCTCCATGACTGCCTCAATTTCACCTGTTTCGATGCGGTAACCTCTTATTTTCACTTGGTCATCTATTCTTCCAAGGTAATCAATTGTGCCGTCTGGAAGCCATCTCACTACATCACCTGTGCGATACATCCGGTCTTCAGGAAAAAATGGATCTGGTCTGAATGCCTTCTCCGTCAATTCAGGCTGATTCACATAGCCCCGTCCAACTCCTATTCCCGCAATGCATAGTTCTCCCACAGCTCCCTGCACCTGTAGTTGTTCATGTTCATTTAAAATATAAATCCGGTGATGGCCCAGTGGCTTTCCAATTGACACATAGCGCTGTTCTGGTGACTTCTGCAGCTCACTGAGATCTAGACGGTGAACCGCCGCATCCACACACGTTTCTGTCGGACCATACACATTCCACAAGGCAAAATCCGGCTGGCTGACACGCACAGCTTCAATCAGCGCCTGCGCTGCTTTCGCAGGGAGTGCTTCTCCCCCAATCAGCATATGAGTCAGTGCAAGCCCGTCCAAATCAGCTGCAAGTAAAAGCTGCACATGTGCTGGCGTTCCATCTGTTGCTTCAATTTGTTGTTCTTTGTAATAAGTCGCTAGCTGTACACCGTTTCGTGTCGTTTCTCTAGGCACAATATGAAGCGTATGTCCAAATAAAAGAGCAGCAAAGATTTGTTTAACAGATGCATCGAAATGGAACGGTGCAAGAAGCGCCACTTGAAGCTGATTTGCCCCCTCATACACTTCGTGATGCAGGGCATGAACCAAATGATGCAGCTGAAGATGCTCGATCATCACTCCCTTCGGCTTTCCAGTCGTACCCGATGTATAAATGAGATAAGCCAAATCCTGTGATGTCGTCTGATCGATCAGCTCAGGCAGCGGACGATCTTCTAATTCCATATGCTGCTGGACAATCATTTTTTCCGCAATAGATGAATATCGCTGAACAAACGATTCTTCTGTTAAAACGATAGAAGCACCGGAATCTTCTACAATAAATTGAATGCGTTCCTCAGGTAATGCCGGATCGATCGGTACATATGCACCACCAGCTTTTAATATCCCAAAAATGGCAGCCATCGCATCTGCCGTCCGTTCCATTAAAACGGCAACTGGCACATCACCCGAGACACCTTTCATCTGTAAAAATCGTGCCAGTTTGTCCGCTTTTTGATACAGCTCTCCATAAGTGAACGTTCCATTTTCCGCAACCACAGCTGCCCGTTCTGAATACTTTTTAGCTGCCTCATCAAATAAGTGGTGAACTGGTTTCGCTCCTGGTAAATCAAATGCTTCTCCCTTAGATAATTGAAGCAGCTGCTTTTGTTCATCTGCTGGCAGTAAAGAGAAAGCCCCAATTAGCTGATCTGGCTGAGAGACTGCCGCCTCCAGCAAAATGATCAATCGATCAAACAGCTTACTCATATCATCTTCACTAAATAGGTCTGTACGGTAATCCAAATCAATGGTCAATGTATCTGTATCCCAGCGGTCTTTCACATGAATCGATATATCATTCATCCCGCTTCCACTAAAAATCGGCTCCGTAATGAACGAAAGATTCTCTTTTTTCTGCCACTGCATGACCTGATACTCTAAAGAAATATCAAACAGGCGTCCTGTAAATCCATCTCTTTCCCTTAAATCATTCATGAGCACATTGTAAGGATATTTTTGATGACGCAAGATCTTCATCTGATCCGCCATGACCTGCTTCACGAAATCAAGAAACGTGAGGGATCCTTGCACAGATGCGCGCATCGGAATGGTCGACACAAACATCCCAATCATCTTTTTTTCCTTTGCATTTGTCCGATTGCCCATAAAAGTTCCAAGGACCACATCCTCCATGCCGCTAAATCGGTGCAAGTAAATATAGACAGCGGACATAAACATAGAAAGCATACTGACTTTCTCTTCTTCACAAAAGACTCGAAGCTTCTCCTTTAAAGAATCAGGAATATCCCCTGAAAATCTCTCCGCATGTAAGCTCATCTCGTAACCTTTATGCGGTGTTAAAGAAGCGAAATCTGGAATATTGGAAAATTGCTCGTTCCAAAAAGCTTGGTCTTTCTGAAAACGTTTAGAAGATTCATACGTTTGCTCACTCATGATGTGATCAACGAAGGAAATGTCTTCAATTGGGGAGATGTCTGTCCCCTGCAGCATGTCATGGTATAGATCAATGATTCGATTTCCCATCAAGATAATTGAAATACCATCAGCCACAATATGATGTGCTTTACAGAACAGCCAGCACTCTTGATCACTGATTTGAAAGACCGTAAATTCAATTAAGGAACGATCAATCAGTTCCATCGGCTCACGAATCTCCTCGTTCGCCCACGCTCTGACTTCCTTTTCACTCCAGCCTTTCACCAAACGAATCGGCTGTTTTTCATATGGCTTGATATATTGAACGGGCTCCTCCTGCTCATGTCGATACACCAGCCTTAAACGAAGAGAATCAGTTTCACGAATGTACGCTTGAAGCACATCCACGATCAAAGAAGGATTTAGACCTGATACCGATCTTAACTTGGCAAACCCACCCAAATTAGAAATACTTGTGCCTGGATAAAATCTTTCCGTGTAGAATACTCGCTTTTGCGCATGTGTTAAGGGGTAATAAACTGTACTCATTCTCATCCTCCGCTCTTCTATGTTTTCTCCACCAACTGTGATACCCTGCACCCTCTATATCAAAAGAACCAAGTCTATTTCATTAAAATAGACGGAATAACAAAAAAGGAGCCCACCCCGAATAAAACGGAGGGACTCCCATTTTGATTCGGTAACCTGCCGACCATAGTAAAAAAGCAACTTTTACCTTAGGACATGGCTTTGCGTCTCTATGTTTCCATAGATTTGCCTTTTTCTTCTTTTCTTTTAGATATTTTCTATTTACGTCCACTTTATATGAAATTATTGTTTTTTTCACCGAAAAATGGGTGTAAAGATTCATGCGTTATGCCGAAGGGATCACATCATAATTTACGATATTTACCGAAAATAACTAATAATAGTTGCGTTCCACCGAAAATAAATGACCAATTACCGCAAAAATTTCATGTTTTTCCTTAAATTTTTCAAATATGACCGAAAATGTAGGAGAGAGGTCTCCTATCACGCCTCGCATTTTCTTAAACCTTAAGAACTACATTCCATAAAACTTTGAATATTTTTACCATAAAAAACAATACAAAAAGAGCTGTCATTTCAAATGACAGCTCCTTGTTTCTTCATTATATTTACATCACCTTAGACAGACCAATCGTTTTCTCAATAATGAGCAACGCAATGATAGAAATGATAATAAATATGACAGATATCGCATTGACACTCGGATCAAAAGTTTGCTCAATGTAATTAAACGTCCTCACGGGAATCGTAATGGTTTGAGGTGAAGAAACGAACAAACTAATCGAGATTTCACCAAATGATGTCACAGCAGAAAACACCCCACCTGCGATAATACCAGGCTTGATCAAGGGCAGTGTCACACGAAAGAAAGTACGTATGGGCCCTGCACCAAGATTCATGGAAGCTAGCTCAAGACGTGGATCAAGATTTGAAACACTGACACCCACGGTTCGTACCACATAAGGAAAACCAATGATGACATGCCCAATGACTAATGCCCACAAAGACCCTGTAAAACCCATAGCCGTAAACAAATACAGCATCGCAATCCCTAATACCACCTGAGGAATCATAAGAGGTGACAAAATAAAGGCTTGAACAGCTTCCTTTCCCTTAAAGGAAAGCCTTGCTAAAGCATAAGAAGCCATCGTTCCTAAAAGAACAGTAAGCGGCGTCACAATCAATAACAGAATCACGCTGATACGCAAAGATTCCATCCATTCTGGATTCGACACGACCTCATGAAACCAGCGAACGGAAAACGAAGTCGGCGGGAATTCAGGAAAAGCATTCGGACTAAAAGCAGAAAGAACAATGACAAGAACAGGTACGGTTAAAAAGAGATAAACGAGTGAGCCTGCGGTCCATATCAGAACCGAAAGCAAACGGTCACTTATTGATTTTTTACGCATGCATCCTCGCCTCCCAACGCTTCAATAGATAGCTTAATAGACTGACGACCGCTAGCACACAAATCAATAAAGTAAAGGACATCGCAGCGGCAAGAGGCAAATTATACACCTGCATGACCTGCTGATAAATGGACAGTGGCAAGAGCGGTTGCATCCGTCCGCCGACTAGCAGAGGAGTAATATAACTTCCTGCTGCAAGTGAGAAGACAATAATTGCTCCGGTGATCATGCCTGGAATCGTAAGCGGCAAGGTCACATGAAAAAATGTCCGAATACGACCAGCACCAAGACTCATAGAAGCCGGTCTTAAGTGACGGTCCATATCAGTTAAGCTCGTTGCAATAGGCAGCACTGCAAAAGGCAGCATCACTTGAACATAAGCAATAATGACCGCATTCATATTCCACAGCATCGATAACGGTTTCTCAATCAGATGTAAATCGATCAGCATGCCATTGATCAAGCCATTTTGCGAAAGAAGAACGATCCATGCAAATGTCCGAATGACGACACTCGTCAAAAGCGGCGATACAAGTAAGATATAGAAAAAAGCCCGCAATCTTGGGTGAGGTGCTTTCACTAGCACATAAGCTGCTGGATATGCCATCAATAAACAAATCACCGTTGTCTGTAAGGCCACCCACACAGTACTTCCAATTGCTTTCACATATGCATCTGTCGTAAATACATGTAAATATTGAGACAAACTATAGGATTGTAACGTATTCATCATCGAATCCACATCACGAAAACTGAGGACAAACATCATCACAAGCGGAGCAAGAAGGAATACAACTAGAAACAAACAAGCTGGCAGCAGCATAAACCAATGAAAGCGCTGATTCTTTTTTTTGATTCGCATCACGCATGCACCTTCGAATCTAAGAACACAATATCTTCAGGCTGCCAATGAATATGCACAGTTTCTCCAACTTGAGGCAGCTCGGGAAATGCTGCGTCTGATGCATGGACAATGATTTCACCTTGATTAAGCCCAACGACCAAACGTAAAGAGTGCCCAATATAACTGACATCTGCCAACACGCCTGTGACATGATTTGGCTGAACTTCCTCCCCGACAGAAGATAACTTGATTCTCTCAGGACGCAGCATGAGTAAATGCTTCTCGCTCTTCTCTTTAAATGCGGCAACTTTTAGCTGAACTTGCTTCCCGTTTGATTGAATGAAATGTGGAACAGTGTATGTGGAAGTAACTTCATCATATTCCGCTTCAAATAGATTGACCTGTCCGATAAATTCAGCAACAAAACGATTATTTGGCTGACGATATACTTCTAAAGGTGTCCCAATCTGCTGAATTTTCCCCTCACCTAATATCCCAATTCGGTCGGAAAGACTTAAGGCTTCCTCCTGATCATGCGTCACAAGAATAGTCGTAATCCCGACATTCCGTTGAATATTTCGCAGCTCCGTCTGCATATTTTTTCTTAGTTTTGCATCTAAGTTACTGAGTGGTTCATCCAGAAGAAGAACGGCAGGCTGGATGGCAAGTGCCCGTGCAATGGCGACCCGTTGCTGCTGACCTCCACTTAATTGGTGCGGCATACGTTTGGCAAATGACTCTAATTGAACAAGAGACAAACTCTCCATCACCTTTTGCTTGATTTCCGCCTTCTTTTTCTTTTGAACCTTCAACCCATATGCAACATTATCAAATACGGTGAGATGTGGGAAAAGTGCATAGCTTTGAAAGACCATCCCCGTTTTTCTTTGATAAGGAGGTAAAGTCGTCACATCCTGATCACCAATATAGACGACTCCTTTTGTCGGTTCTAAAAAACCACCAATGATATTGAGTAAAGTTGATTTTCCGCAGCCACTAGGGCCAAGAAGGGAGAAAAACTCTCCCTCTTTTACCGTAAGACTGACATCATCAAGAGCAATCTGCTCGCCAAAATGCTGGCTGATATGTTCTAAATTGATTCCACTCATGCGATCACCTATTTTCCTCCGCCTAATACTTCATTCCATCGATTTGTCCATTGACCGAGCTCCGAGGTCGCTGTTTCGTAATCTACCCAAGTCAGCTTGCTATAATAATTTTCGCCAACCTTCACTTTCCCCTTAATTTTGTCTCCGTATTTCACATCAGAATTCGACATGCCATAGTAAGATTTTTCTGAGAAGGCTTCTTGAGCTTCTTTCCCGCTAAGGTAGTTTAATAGCTTATAAGCCGCTTCCTCATGCTGACTTCCCTTTGTTAACGCCCAGCTCGCAACTGCTGCCACAGCGCCTTCTTTCGGATATGAGAATCCAATATCCATCCCTTCTTCTTCAAGTGCAAATGCTCGGCCATCCCAATATGGAACTGCCGTCACGTCACCACGTTCTAACAGCGTTTGAATAGACCCTGGGTTATCAGGAAAAGCAGCTACACGCCCTTTTAATTGTGCTAGGCTTTTAAATGCTTTATCAATATCCTTAGGATTTGATTCTGTCCCTCCTTGAGCATGGACAAGTGCAGAGAAAAATTGTAAGCCCGCTGAATAAGTTGGGGAAGAAATCGCCACTTTCCCTTTCAGCTGATCGCTCCATAAATCTGTCCAGCTGTTTGGCTCCTGTTTGACAAGATCTTTTCTATAAGCAATTCCAAGCTGTCCCATACTAAAGCCTGCTGCATATTGTTTTCCATCAACAGTGAGTTTCTTTTGAACAGAACGATAAAGCTTTTTCACATTCGGTGCTTGATCTTCATCAATAGGCGCAAGAACGTTTGCCGCAATACCTCTTTGAATCGTATCAGGCTGTAAAATAAGCAAATCATACGGTGGATTTTTACCATTAGATGCTTTTAATTTTGTAAACCATTCAGAATCTGCCCCAGAGACCGTTTGTACTTTAATGCCTGTATCCTTTTCAAACTTTTCGAGGATTGGCTTAATATTCTTTTCCCAATCCCCTCCGTAGACACCAACGATCACAGTCTGCTGCTGTTTACTTTGGTCCTGCCCATTTCCACCGCATGCAGACAGCAGTATCATGATGGATAGGACACCTGCAAATATGGTCATTAATCTTCTTTTCATAATTCGTTTCCCCCTTTTTGTTGATTCAACTGATGAAGTGCTTGAATAATATCCATCTTTGTTAACGGTTCTTGTCTATGACTAAAATGAGAATGAACCGCATGTTTATAGTGCGTACGCTCATTTGCTGGGTATGAACGAAGCTGCACAGCAAGCTCACTGCTGGCTTCGTCTGTCCACACTTTCTCATAAGCTGCTCTTTGTTTTCCAAAATCCCAAGCGACAGCATCAGCATCATTCATCTTTTCACGAAGCCTGCTCGTCTGTTCGTCATCAATTTTCCATTCATTATGATCTCGATAGACTTTGACGCCATATTGCTGAAGTGCTCTTTCTTCACTTAATAGCCCTGCTTCCACTTCATGAAGGACTTTTTCTTTCGTTCTAGCAAATGGATTCCCCCATCCTCCTCCACTTGGTGAAACCAATTGAACAATATCGCCTTTTTCAAGACGCATGACATCAATTTTCGGCTGGTTTTGTGTCTCCCCATTTGGTTTGGTCAATTTCACCTCACCAATTGCTCCTGCACGTCCGCCCATTAACCCCCAAGGTTGAAACTTCATTCGTTCCATTCCTCGTGCCGTCACCATCGATTCTGGCTTGATCATTTCAAATTCTAAACCAATCGCATGTCCCCCTCTATGTTCCCCTGCTCCACCTGTGTTTGGCAACAGTTCATATCGGTGTACATGAATATCAATATGCTGTTCCAAGCTCTCAATGGGTGTATTTTTTAAAAATCCTGACGAATGATCAATTCCATCTACTCCATCAGTCCCTTTTTGAGCACCGCCGCCTCCGCCTAACGGTTCGACCACAGACATTTTTCTGCCTCCTGTTTGATCATCAGGAACAGAGAGAACGACGATAGCGGATTGACCTGCACCTGCCGCCGGCACTGCTTCAGGCAACAGCTTACCAATAGCACCTAGCACGACATTATACAGTCTCATTGTAATGGAATGCCGAATACCGACAGAAGCCGGATATTCTGGATGGACAAGCGTTCCTTTAGGTGAAATCACGTCTATCGGATACGTAATCCCACCATTAATCGGAATAAAAGGATCTTTACTAATAATGTAATTGATCAACCCTTGATATAAAAAGGAGTGCTTTTGACCATTGGTGACAAGATTAAAAGCTGTCTTAACTTGCGGGTCACACTCAGAGAAGTCCAGTGTCAGCTGTTTCCCTTTGACCGTCAGCTTGATCTTTAATCGGATCGGCACGTCCGAAATCATATCATCATCCAAGTAATCAGCGAATTCACTCGTTCCATCAGGGATGGCTTCAATGACTTTTCCTGCGCGATCCTCTGCTTGCTTCAGCAGATCAATCATTCCTTGCTTCACTTCGTTTTTTCCGAATTTCTCGATCATTTCTTTTAGTCTGATTTCTGCTGTATTAACAGCGGCAATCATCGCATTAATATCGCCATCATTTAAATGACTCGCCCGGCTATTAGCTCTTAAAAAGGTACGAACAACCTGATTCTCTTTTCCACCTTCATAGATTTTCACTGGTGGAATTCTTAATCCTTCCTGATGAACATCTGTTGCAGTTGGAGAAATGCTTGAAGGGACAAGACCTCCCACATCACTTACATGAACAAAAGACCAGGCATAGCTGACAATTTCATCTTCTATAAAAATGGGTTTGATGATATGGACATCTGGCAAATGAGTCGCTAAACCGTTTGTCGTATAAGGATCATTTGTGATGATAATGTCACCCGGCTGCATCGGTCCGCTTTCTTCAATCGCTTTTTTGAGACTCAGCCCTAAAAAGATCGTGACACCGACTGTTTTTGGGTAAACAAAGAAATCTCCAGAAGGCGTGGCTAATGCTGTAGCAAAATCCGCCGATTCTTTTACGAATGTTGTAAAGGATGTCCGCTCAATGACATGTCCCATGCCTGATGCAATTGCATTAAAATAACTCCTCATCATCTCAAGCTTTGCTGGATCAGTTCCCATGTAAAGCCGCCTCCCTTGAAATCACCAAGTTTCCTGAATGGTCTATGCTGCCTGCCCAGTTTGGCAAAATCAATGTTGTCGTATCATCTTGCTCAATGATGGCAGGTCCTTTCACAACAGCGCCTAATGACAAAGTACTCCGATTGTAAACAGATGCTTCGTACTCTTTTTCTTCTATAAAGATTCGTCTGTATGATTGTGGTATTAAAGGCTGTCCGCTGCTTTCATCAACAGGAGAGAAAGGCAGTGGAGGCGTTTCACCTATAACCCGAACTCGCAAATGAGTAAATTCAATGTTCGCCTGATCATCTCTATGGCCATATTGACGCTCATGTAGGCTGTGGAAAGCTTCAATCAGATGATAGACGTCTTGTTCCTGCTTTAGCCAATCCACCGATAATGGCAATTCAATCTCAAATGCCTGTCCTTGATAGCGGGCATCTGCTAATAACAAAATGGACGTTTGTTTGATATGTTGAATGTTTTGCTGGCTGAACCAACCCGTTGCTTTGCGAGAAAGCATTTCATAATCTTGTTTTAATTCGTCAAGCGTATAGTCTTGTAAGCAGATTTTCTTAGACAACACAGCATCATGGATAAAATCGGCTGTAAGTGCACCTAGCGCACATAATGTCCCTGGACTTGGAGGGACGACCACATTTTTCGCATGAATTTCTCTCGCAAGGAAATTCGCGACAACAGGCCCTGCCCCGCCAAATGCTAGCAAACTAAAATCTCTAGGATCAAACCCTTGCTGCTCCATGACATTGCTTAGTTCTGTGTACATATTGGCAACAGCCACTTGAATCAACTGGTCAGCCGCCTGTTCGACCGTTTTATGAAGTTGATCAGCAATTGGCTGAAAGGCTATTTCCGCTGCAGACCGCTTCAATTGTAAATGTCCTCCGGCAAACCGATCTTGATTGAGGTAACCGCATATGAGAAATGCATCGGTTAAAGCAGCTTTTTTTCCCTTTCCATACGAAGCCGGTCCAGGCTGCGAGCCAACTGATTCCGGTCCTGCTTTAAGAAGCCCGCCTTGATCAAGCCATGCGACAGAACCTCCGCCAGCCCCTATCGAATACATTGCAACAGATGGAAGAATGATCGGAAATCCTGAAAGCTGATTCGATTGAGCCATTGTAGGCTGCCCATTTTGAATGATCGAGATATCTGCACTTGTGCCACCAACATCAAACGTAATTAAATTGGGTTCATTTGCAGATGTTGCAATTCTTGCCGCACCAATTACACCAGCTGCCGGGCCAGAAAAAAGTGTTTTAACGGGTGAAGTGGCTGCACTTTCTGCATCCATTAAACCACCATTTGATTGGGTAATGTATGGAGAAATTGGTACACCTTCTTCTTTCAAACGGTTTTTCAACGTTTGTAAATATTGTTTCACCTTTGGTTGAATGTACAAATTGACAACAGACATCACTGTCCGCTCATATTCTCTCATTTGTGGCCATAATTCTGAAGATGTCAGGACATCTAACTGTGGGTAATGATGATGAATATAGGCTTTTGCCTGTAATTCATGAACTGGATTTTGATAGCTATGTAAAAAAGAAATGACAATGCCTGCTAGCTTTTTAGAGATGACCTGCTGGACAGCATCATCTAATTGCTGCAGTTGGAGAGGTTTTTTGATCGAACCATCGTGTATGAGCCTTTCAGAGATTGGATATACATGTTTTCGTGGTATCAATGGTTCTGGCAATTGAGAATTGAAGTCATAAGGAATGGGTAGACGTAAACGCTGTAATGACAAAATGTCTTGAAAACCTTCCGTTACAAAAAGGGCTAAATCTGCTCCCTTTCTCTGCAATAATGTATTAAGACCGATTGTCATGCCGTGTACGAGATATTGGATTTTGGATAAATCGACACCTCTTTCTTTTAGAAGTTTTAGCCCATTGATTATTCCTTGAGCTGGGTCATCTGTCACTGTAGGTGTCTTGAGTTCAGTTAGCTCCCCTGTTGCTTCATTCATCAGCGATAAATCAGTAAATGTTCCACCTATGTCTATTCCGAGCCGATAAGAGACATCCGCCATTTGTACTTCCCTCCTGCAATGTAAATGGAATCATATTTTGATAAATTACGACATTTTTTGATATTTGACTCCATATTATTAAAGCATATCGGTCTAGTCAATTTTATTTTTTTGAAATTTCTGTGTGTTAAAATCTTGAAATTAGCCTAAAAACCTGTGATAAAGCCATTTTACATAAGCAGAATTGTAATATGAGCAGCAAAATTAAAATTTTTGTGATTTTTGTTCAAATAGGAAAAGAGCATAAACAGGTAAAAAACGTTTTTCGAACTTTAAAAGACGTTTTTTCAAAACGAGGAGAAATTGGTAAGTAATTCTGCTATACTTCTGTTTACAAAATACGCTAAAGAGAAAGAGAGCTAGCATCTATGAAACTTCTTAAAACCATTCTCTTGCTTTTATTGATTGTCATTGGTATAGCGACAGGCTATGTCCAACTAGGGCAACATAAACAAGAGACGACAAACTCTTCTTATGACAAAACCATTCACTTTCCATCAGATCGATATCCAGAAACCGCGAAGCACATAGAAGAAGCTATTGACGAAGGTCATTCTTCCATTTGCACCATTGATCGAAAAAATAGTGATGAGCAAAGAGACAAATCACTTCATGGCATTCCAACAAAGCGTGGTTATGATCGTGATGAATGGCCAATGGCGATGTGTAAAGAAGGTGGAGCAGGGGCTTCTGTCAAATATGTACGTCCTTCGGATAATAGGGGGGCAGGCTCTTGGGTAAGTCATCAATTATCAGATGATCCTGATGGCACAAGAATCCAATTTATTATCGAGTAGCACGATCTTTCCTTTTTTCATAACAAAAATTTCTGTGTAAGTGCATTCACGTATATCAAACATTTTTTTCATGCCGATAATCTTTAAGGAGGGATACCCTACCTTATACCTAAAGGAGTAAAAAGCATGAAGAAAAAAGGAAAACTGAGGCTTGGCGCCAAAATAATGCTGATCTTTTTAAGTGTCCTCATCGTATTTTCAGCAGTGGTTGGTTATGTAGTGAACCGCGAAATGACAGAGAACATTAAGCAAATGGCCACCGAAAAAGCAAAAGGCGATCTAAAGCTAGGATACGCTTATCTAACTGAAAAGGTTGCTGGCTCGTGGCAGATAAAAGATGGCAAGCTTTACAAAGGAAATACTCAAATCAATAACCATGACACATTGGTTGATCAATTAGCCGAATATACTGGTGATACAATCACGATCTTCCAAGGAAATACCCGTGTTGCCACAAATGTCATGTTAAACGGGAAACGAGCTGTAGGAACCGAAGTCTCACCTGAAGTAAAGGCCGCTGTTTTGGATAAAGGCGAGAATTATTACGGAACAGCCAATGTTGCCGGGAAAGACTACCAAACGGCTTATATGCCCATCAAAAATGATACAGGGGAAACGATTGGTATTTTCTATACCGGTGCAAATCAAAGCATGATTTCACAAATGCTTCAGTCTTTCTTTATTCAATTTGTCACGGTCCTACTGTTAAGTTTAATTGTTTCTGTTATCATTATTTCTATTTTCACAAAGCGGATTCAGACACGTCTCAAACATATGGCATCTGCTATTAAGAGTGCGGGCGAAGGAAATTTAACCATCAACGTGACAGATCACACAGGCGATGAACTTTCTGAGCTGGCAGGTCACTTTAATAAGATGCGTGAGAAATTAAATCAAACCATCTTAAATGTGATCAAAACATCTGAATTAGTAGCCACCTCTTCTGAGGAGCTGTCAGCTAGCGCAGAAGAAACGAGTGCAGCATCAGAAAAAATTACCCATACCATTCAAGAAGTCGCTCAATCGTCTGAACAGCAATCAGCCCAAATGACAGCTAGTGAGCACACGATGAGACAAGTATCTAACGAGCTGGTAAACATCACTGAAAATGCAGGACAAATGGCAACAAGAAGTCAGTCCGCACAAGAAATGGCCCAAAAAGGTGTACAAAATATCGGTGAAGTTAATTCACAAATGACATCTATTGCAAAATCAATTGAAGAGAACGGTACAGCAATTCAAGCGCTAGAAACACGTTCAGCCGAGATTGATCAGATTTCCAAAGTGATTACAGATATCGCTAACCAAACAAATCTACTTGCTCTTAATGCGGCCATTGAGGCAGCACGCGCAGGTGAACACGGAAAAGGCTTTGCCGTTGTGGCAGACGAAGTGAGGAAGCTCGCAGAAGAATCGCAAACA
>Ga0006562J51391_1001234_pt1 | contig 59187 bp, 55 predicted proteins | sample Ararhi6_input_d2_FD_51391 | JGI IMG/M metagenome (IMG submission 51391) | reverse complement strand
ATCGTTTCCAAAAGAAGCGATGATAAGTCAAAAATTGTACAAAACAAGGCACGAGTCACTCGCGCCCTGTTTTATTATTATGCACCATATTAACGGTTTTCTACAAGAAAATCAATTGCTTTACGAACTTTTAAATCTTCTTTCATTGCTTCAGTAGAACCGATCGCTTGTTTGATATTTTCAACTGGCATGTTGTATGCTTCAGCCATTTTTGAAAGTTCTTCTTCCACTTCTTCATCAGACACTTGTAGGTCTTCTGCAGCAGCAATTGCTTCAAGAGTAAGATTAGATTTTACGCGTTTAGCAGCATCTTCTTTCATTTGCTCTTTTAGCGCATCTTCATCTTGTCCAGAGAACTGGAAGTAAAGCTCAAGGTTCATCCCTTGCATTTGAAGACGTTGTTCGAATTCTTTCATCATGCGGTCTAGCTCAGTGTCAACCATCGCTTGAGGAACGTCAACTTCCGCATTTTCAGAAGCTTTTGCTACTAGTTCTTCACGAAGTTTGCCTTCTGCTTCGTTTTCTTTTGCTTCTTCAAGACGTTTCTTCGTTTTTTCAGTTAATTCAGCAATCGTTTCTACTTCTTCATCAACATCTTTAGCGAACTCATCGTCAAGTGCTGGAAGTTCTTTTGCTTTGATTTCATGAATTTTCACTTTGAATACAGCTGGTTTACCTGCAAGGTCTTCAGCATGATATTCTTCTGGGAATGTCACTTCAACGTCTTTTTCTGCACCTGCTTCAAGACCAACCAATTGCTCTTCGAAACCAGGGATGAATGAACCAGAACCTACTTCAAGAGAGTAGTTCTCAGCTTTTCCGCCTTCGAATGCTTCTCCATCAACGAATCCTTCGAAATCTAGAACAACTGTATCGCCGTTTTCGATTGCGCCTTCTTCTTTGACAACAAGCTCAGCTTGACGGTTTTGCATAGCTTTTAACTCTTCTTGGACATCTTCATCAGATACAGATGTGTCGTCTTTTTCTACGTTAAGACCTTTGTAGTCACCAAGTTTTACTTCTGGCTTCACTGTTACTTTTGCAGTGAAGATTAAGCTTTCGCCTTTTTCGATTTTCTCAACATCGATTTCAGGGCGGTCAACCGGCTCGATACCAGCTTCGTCGATTGCTTTCGGATATTCAACTGGAAGAAGAATATCTAGTGCATCTTGATAAAGAGATTCTACTCCAAAACGCTGCTCGAAAAGACCACGTGGTACTTTCCCTTTACGGAATCCAGGGATTGATACTTGCTTAACTACTTTCTTAAATGCATCATCAAGTGCTTTGTTAAATGTTTCAGCGTCAACTTCTACTGTTAAGACACCTTCGTTACCTTCTTGTTTTTCCCATTTTACTGACATGTGTGTTTCCCTCCAAAAATCTATTCAGATTGTGCGTTGTTACATTCTAAAGCATCATAAAGACTTCGTCCAATCAAAAACCACGCACTCCGCTAAAGAAGCGGTCTTATGTATACAACATTTGACTTGATTATACATAACGTCTTTCAACCGTTGGAATCTTACAACCGCACGATATATGCACAAATACAACCATTATATTATAACATAACAAGTCCGTCTTTCAACTAAATCGACAAATTACAAATAAGAAATTTCTTCAATATCTTTCAGCATTGTACAAGCTTCTCTCAGCTCTCGTTCGTTAAAATCATACAATAAATGCAATTCTTCGAGGTCAATCTCGATTCCATGCATTTCATAGCCGACTTTATGAAGTGCCGCAGCCCAAAGATTCGGATCCGTATATTTAGGAAGAAATGGATATAGCACAAATAAGTGCCGGCGCCATAACTCTTCAACCCCTTGGTAAAGGGTTGGGTTCTCATTGCCGAGAGTGTCATCGAGCTTTCGAAGGACTTGCTGAAGCAGTGGCATTTGCTCTGGCTTGACAGCCCCAGAAGGAACAAGCGTTAAAGAATCACCGAACTTCGTCACATGAACCGGCTTTGCCACATCATGATCTGACAGAAGTTGCAGGATCAATGATTTGACCAAAGGGTTTCCATCAGGCTTTTGTAGGATCGTATTTAATAGACCCATATGCGGCGTGATGTTTCGGTCTTTCAGCGAATGGATGAACTGCACCTGCTCTTCTGGCCGCTCGAGCATTTCATCTATATTGATTTCTCCGCTGCCTTCCTCGTCTTCATCTAAAATCTCTTCTGGTGATTCAATCATCTTTCTGCTAAATTCAAGCAGTTTATAAAAATGCTCCGCGCTTTCTGCTGGAAGGTGATTTTCTTCAAGGACAGCCTCAATTGTTTGTTTGACTTCCTCGTACTCTTTCAGCTGAATTAAGATGGTCATATATACTTGAAGCACAGTGAAATAGTGGCCATATCCTTCATGTAGCATCTTTTCACAGACTCGCTTTGCATCCTGCAGCTCACCAAGCTCTAGAAAACAAATCGCCATACCGAGATGAATATCGGATTCTTCATCGTCATCATACGATTTCGCTTCTGAAAATAAGTGAAGCGCCTCTTGATACTGTTTATCTTTTAATGCTGCCATTCCTTTTTCAATCAGTCTTTCTTTCAGACCAGGAAACAAAATGACATTATCTTTCTTCTTGTCATGTTTCATGCTTACGTTCCTTTCGGGCGCATATTTTTTATCAGTTTACCAACGAAGGTTAGTAAACACAAGTAACGAGAGGTTTTCATGCAAAAAAGAAGCCGTCACACCACGGGGACGGCTTCTCGTTGTTTATGCACGCAGCCAGCTGCTACGTTTTTCTTCAAATGCTTGAATCTCATCTTCTAGTAACAATGTTAATGAAATCTCATCATAGCCATTCAGGAGCATTTCTCTCCAGTGTGGATCTACATCGAAAGGAGTAACATTCCCTTCATGGTCTTGAATCTGTTGTTTTTCCAGATCAACTGTCATCTCATATCCTTTGTTTTCATATGATGCAGCAAACGTTTTCCACACATCATAATCAAGGCGGATCGGAAGCATCCCGTTTTTAAAACAGTTTTGATGAAAAATATCGGCGAAAGATGGGGCAATGACAATTTTGAAACCATAATCATCAAGTGCCCAAGGCGCATGTTCCCTTGATGATCCGCAGCCAAAGTTTTCGCCTGCGATCAAAATAGAGGCTCCTTCATAAATCGGCTGATTGAGTTCAAAATCTGGATTCGGACTGCCATCTGCTAAATATCGCCAGTCGAAGAAGGCAAATCGGCCATATCCTGTTCGTTCGATTCTTTTCAAAAACTGTTTCGGAATGATTTGATCTGTATCTACATTTATACGGTTAAGCACAGCGGCTTTTCCTTTATGAGTGACTAAAGGCTCCATCTATGACACAACTCCTTACACGACTGTTTTCTCTTGATTAAACTTCCTGACATCGACAAATCGGCCATGTATGGCTGCCATCGCAGCCATTGCCGGGCTGACTAGATGCGTTCTTGCACCCTTCCCTTGACGTCCCTCAAAGTTACGGTTTGATGTAGATGCACAGCGTTCACCTTCTGGGACCACATCGTTATTCATACTGAGGCACATACTACAGCCAGATTCTCTCCATTCAAATCCTGCTTCTAGGAAAATTTCATGAAGACCTTCTTCTTCTGCTTGCAGTTTGACACTTTGTGAGCCAGGAACCACAATCGCTCTGACATGATCAGCTACTTTTTGTCCTTCAATCATAGAAGCGGCTTGGCGTAAATCAGTCATTCTTGAGTTCGTACATGAGCCAATAAACACATGCTCAATCGTAATATCTTCAATACGCTGATGCGGGTGAACCCCCATGTATTCATAAGCACGTTTTGCTTCTTTTTGGTCATCTTCTTGTGCAAAATCTTCAGGTCCTGGAATTGCCGCATCCACAGGGAGCACCATTCCTGGGTTAATTCCCCACGTGACCATTGGTGAAATATGATTTCCATCTAAAACAATGGTTTTATCATAGGTCGCACCCGGATCTGTTCTTAGTTCTTTCCATTCTTTGATCGCTGCTTCAAAATCTTCACCCTGCGGTGCGTATTTGCGTCCGCGGCAATATTCAAAGGTCACTTCATCAGGTGCGATCAATCCTGCTCTTGCGCCTGCTTCAATTGACATATTACAAACGGTCATCCGCTCATCCATTGACATGTTTCTGAATACTTCCCCAGTGTATTCAATGACATAACCTGAACCGAACTTCACGCCATGTGCACCAATGACTGCTAAAATGACATCTTTGGCTGTTACCCCTTTTTGAAGCGTTCCGTCTACTCTAATTTCTAGTGTCTTCGGACGCTGCTGCCAAAGTGTTTGTGTGGAAAGCACATGCTCAACCTCACTTGTGCCAATCCCAAAGGCAAGTGCACCAAATGCGCCATGAGTAGATGTATGACTATCTCCACACACGATTGTTTTCCCCGGAAGTGTTAAACCAAGCTCTGGTCCAACGACATGAACGATTCCTTGGTCTACACTGTGAAGGTCAGCTAGACGGACCCCAAATTCAGCACAGTTGCGCTCTAGAGCACTGACTTGCTTCTTCGCAATCTCATCTTTGATCACAAATCGATTCACAGTCGGAATGTTGTGATCCATCGTCGCAAATGTGTTTTGTGGTCTTCGCACCTTGCGCCCTTTTTGTCTTAATCCTTCAAATGCTTGAGGTGACGTCACCTCATGCACCAAGTGCAGATCAATATATAAAAGGTCTGGTTTTCCCTCGCCATTTTTGACAACATGCTGATCCCATATTTTTTCGATGATTGTTCGAGGCATAACCCTTTTTCCTCCCTCTACCTAATTCAACAAGATTTCTATTTATACAATGGTTTTCGCCCGTTGTTTGAGTGCATCTACAACGGCTTTCGTGATATCATCAGTCGTTTCATACGTTCCCTCTTTTGATGCTAGGTCCTTTGTTCGTTTGCCAGAGGCAAGGACGGCTTCCACAGCTGCTTCAATTGCGGCCGATTCTTCTTCTAAAGCAAAGGATGTTCTAAGCAAGCTGGCTGCTGACAATATAGTAGCCAGAGGGTTTGCGACATTTTGCCCCGCAATATCGGGTGCTGAACCATGAATCGGCTCATATAAATGAAGGCCGGTGCTTGATAAACTAGCAGATGGCAGCATGCCGAGTGAGCCAGTAATCATAGATGCTTCGTCACTTAAAATGTCACCAAACATATTCTCTGTCACGATGACATCAAATTGAGCGGGCTTATAAATCAGCTGCATCGCGGCATTATCGACGAGCATGTGCTCATATGCGACATCTGGATATTGTGATGCAACTTCTTCTACCGCATCCCGCCATAGTTTACTCGAAGCGAGAACATTTGCTTTATCCACAGACGTTACTTTTTTCCGTCTCGTTAACGCCATGTCGAACGCTTCTTTTAATACACGAACAATCTCTTCCTTTGTATAAAGAAGTGTATCAACCGCAGCTTCTTTTCCTTCATCATCCATGTAGCGCTCACTTGGTTCGCCAAAGTAGAGGCCTCCAGTTAATTCACGAACGATGACGAAATCTACTCCGCTAATGTGATCTTGTTTTAACGGTGAAGCCTCACTCAAGCTATCAAATACTTTGACAGGGCGGATGTTCGCAAATAAGTCCAGCTGCTTGCGAATGGAGAGCAAGCCTTTTTCTGGGCGAAGTTCTGGCGGGTTTTGATCCCACTTTGGTCCGCCAACGGCTCCTAATAAAATCGCATCTGCGCTTTTGCACACTTCTACTGTTTCTTTAGGGAGCGGATTGTTTTTTTCATCTATCGCTATACCGCCAATGAGAGCTGTTTCGAATTCAAATTCGTGTTGAAATTGAGCCGCTGTCTCTTTCAGGACAGCGACGGCTGATGTGACGACTTCCGGTCCGATTCCATCGCCGGGCAAAAGTGCAATTTTCTTTTTCATGAGTCCCTTCCTCCTTTCTTATGAGATGGCGTGATGTTTCTCAATTTCTATTAGGTTTGATTTAAAGATTAAATGTCTATTCACTGCATTGACGTAAGCTTTAGCCGATGCTTCCAGCACATCTTGTGCTACACCGCGTCCTGCTGTTTCTTTTCCTTCTATTGAAACAGTGACATATACTTCCGCTAGTGCGTCTCTGCCTTTTCCATTGGATTGAATACGATAATCTAGCAAATGAATTCTTTCCTCCATACAGCGCTCAAGCGTGTTGTACACAGCTTCTACACTGCCTGCACCTGTAGCTGCTTCTTGAATGACTTCCTGCGTTTCTTGATTTTTAAGAGAGACTGTTGCTGTCGGCATTTGCTCTGTCCCATAGTGAACTTGAAGACTTTCAAATTCATAGCCGATTTTCCGGTCTGCTACTTTTTCTTCTAATATAATAGAGATCAAATCATCATCTGTGATTTCTTTCTTCTTCTCTGTTAAGTTCTTAAATGTCTCGAAGAACTTATTGATTTCTTCTTCAGTCAATTTAAAGCCGAGTGTTTTTAAGCGGTCTTTAAACGCGTGTCTTCCGGAGTGTTTACCAAGGACAAGCACATCTGTTGTGACGCCTACAAGCTCTGGAGAGATAATTTCATAGGTTGTTTTTTCTTTGAGGAATCCATCTTGGTGAATACCTGATTCATGGGCAAATGCATTGTTTCCAACGACTGCTTTATTACGCGGTACAATCATACCTGAGTATTTGCTCACTACATCACTTGTGCGCTTAATTTCATTCAACTGAATGGTTGATTCGACTTGGTAAAAGTCTTTGCGAATATGAAGGGCAACTGCAATTTCTTCTAAAGCAGCATTTCCTGCGCGCTCTCCAATACCGTTGACAGCTGTTTCAATTTGATCTGCTCCGTTTTCAATGGCAGCAAGTGAGTTCGCTACAGCCATTCCTAAATCATCATGACAGTGTGCTGACAAGATGACTTGATCGATATTTGGAACGTGTTCCTTCATATATTTAAAGATATTTCCGTACTCTTTTGGTGCTAGGTATCCAACAGTGTCAGGTAAGTTAATGACACTTGCGCCTGCGTCGATCACTTTTTCTACAATTTCTGCTAGGAAAGAAAGATCTGTCCGGCATGCATCTTCTGCTGACCACTGAACAACTGGGAAGCGCTCTTTCGCATATTTCACCATTGAAACAGCTTGTTCAACCACTTCTTCACGTGTTTTCTTTAGTTTATGCTTGAGGTGAATGTCAGACGTCGCAATAAAGACGTGTATTCTTGGTTGAGCTCCATCTTTTAATGCGTCCCATGCAGCATCAATGTCACCTTTCACACATCGTGCAAGTCCTGCAACTGAACAGTTCTTAATCGTTCTTGCAATTTCTTGTACGCCTAAGAAATCCCCTCGGGATGAAGCGGGAAAACCCGCTTCAATAATATTAACCCCAAGGCGCTCAAGCTGCTTAGCAATGATTAGCTTTTCTTGTGCATTTAAGTTCACTCCTGGTGATTGCTCTCCATCTCGAAGTGTTGTGTCAAAAAAATTAATTTTTCGCACCGACGCTCACCGCTTCCTTTTTCTTTCCTTGTTTAACGAAAGGCATCATTTCACGAAGCTTTCTTCCGACGATTTCAATTTGGTGCTCATTTTCATTTGCATTGATTGCATTGAAACGTGGACGATTCACTTGGTTTTCAACAATCCATTCTTTCGCGAATGTTCCGTTTTGGATGTCAGTCAAGACTGCTTTCATTGATTCTTTTACTTTTGCATCCACAACGCGTGGTCCTGATACGAAGTCACCCCACTGCGCTGTATCAGAGATTGAATATCTCATACCTTCTAATCCTTCTTCATACATAAGGTCAACGATCAATTTCAGTTCATGCAGACACTCGAAGTATGCAAGCTCTGGCTGATAACCAGCTTCTGTTAATGTTTCAAAACCTGCTTTTACTAATGAAGTAAGACCTCCACAAAGAACTGCCTGCTCACCGAATAGATCCGTTTCTGTTTCTTCTTTAAATGTTGTTTCAAGAACGCCTGCTCTTGCTCCGCCGATTGCTTTTGCATAAGCAAGTGCTTTGTCTTTCGCTTGACCTGATACATCTTGATAAATAGCAAATAGTGCAGGTACACCAGCGCCTTGCTCATATGTTCTTCTTACAAGATGTCCTGGACCTTTTGGAGCCACAAGATACACATCTACGTCACTTGGAGGAACAATTTGATGGAAGTGAACGTTGAATCCGTGTGCGAATACAAGAGAGTTGCCAGCTTCTAATTGATCTTTGATTTCTTCGTCATATACTTTCTTTTGCTGCTCATCTGGAAGTAATACCATGACGACATCTGCTTGTGCTGCTGCTTCTTTTACTGTGAATACTTGATGACCGTCTTCTTGTGCTTTTGTATAAGATCCGCCTTTTCTTACGCCGACAATGACATCTACGCCGCTCTCTTTTAAGTTCAATGCATGTGCATGACCTTGTGATCCGTAACCAATGATAGCTACCTTTTGACCGTTTAATACGTTTTCTTGAATATCACCGTTATAATATACTTTTACCATTTGACTCTCTCCTTTTGTTTAGACAATTGAAATTGTTTTATTTGTTTGCGGCTTTTGCTGATTATCTCTCGCAAAGGCCGTGGTGCCAGTTCTGGCGACTTCTTTAATGCCGTATGGCTTAAGTAGTTCAATGAGTGCTTCAATTTTTGAAGACTCACCTGTCACCTGAATGACGACACTCTCTCTGCTCACATCTACAATAGAAGCTCTAAAAGGTTCAATGACCCCAGTGATCTCCATTCTAGATGCTGGTGCAGATACGACTTTTATCAAAGCCAGCTCTCGCTGAACGATTGATTGGTTTGTAATATCCGTTACTTTGAGGACATCGATTTGTTTGTTCAGCTGTTTTGTCAGCTGTTCGATGTCTTTCTCCTGGTCTACATGGACGACGAACGTGATGCGTGATACATCTTGAATCTCAGAATGGCCGACCGTAATGCTTTCAATGTTGTAGTGTCTTTTCGTAAAAAGGCCTGTGATTCTGTTCAGTACGCCTGATCGATTTAATACAGTCAACACAATAATTCTTTTCAAGGTTTCACCCCCACCATCTCATGAAGTCCTTTCCCCGGTGCTACCATCGGGAATACTTTCTCATCTCTCGCTACATTGACATCGATGAAAACAGGCTCTCTAGACGTTAATGCTTCTTCTAGCTTTTCTTGCGCCTCTTCGTCTGATGAGATTCTGATCCCTTTAATGCCATAAGCTTCAGATAATTTCACGAAGTCTGGCTGCTCTGAAAATTTAGAATGTGAGTAGCGTTCTTCGTAAAAAATTTCTTGCCATTGTCTTACCATTCCAAGACTGTGATTATTGAGAACAATCACTTTCACCGGAAGGTTCAGCTCACGGATAACGGCAAGTTCTTGCAGGGTCATTTGGAAACCTCCGTCTCCTAAAATCGCCACAACCGTTGCCTCTTGATCAGCTAGCTGCGCGCCAATCGCTGCCGGTAAACCAAATCCCATTGTGCCAAGCCCACCAGATGTCACCCATTTATCGGCATTTTCAAATGGATAGAACTGCGCAGCCCACATTTGATGCTGTCCAACATCAGTTGCCACAATGGCTTCACCTTTTGTAAATTGATGAATGTATTCGATCAGTTTTTGAGGCTTAAAGCCTTCAGCTTCGTTTTCGACATACCAGAGTGGATATTCTTCCTTCCACTGATTTAGCTGGCTCTTCCACTCATCTGATTCACCTTGTTTCCCGTCCTGTTTGATCAGTTCTTGAAGCACTAGCTTACTATCACCAACAACCGGGATATGAGTGTGAATGTTTTTACCAATTTCCGCTGGGTCGATGTCAATGTGAGCCACCTTCGCATGTTTTGCAAAATGATTGAGGTTGCCGGTTACCCTGTCATCAAATCTCGCTCCGATTGAAATGAGTAAGTCACATTGATGAAGTGCCATGTTCGCTGCATATGTGCCGTGCATACCCGCCATTCCTAGGAAAAGAGGATGCTTTGCCGGGAATCCGCCAAGTCCAAGCAATGTATGAGCGACAGGGATTTGCTGCTGCTCTACATATTGCCTTAATTCTTCCGACGCCTTGCCATGAAGAACGCCAGCTCCTGCTAGAATAACTGGTTTCTTTGCTCTGCTTACAGCTTCTACTAACTTGCGAATTTGCAAATAATTCGGCTCAATTTTCGGCTGATAACCAGGCAAATCAATTGGCTGATCGTATTCAAAAGTCCCTTCAATGCCAGCGACATCTTTTGGAATATCAATCAAGACTGGACCAGGTCTGCCGGTTGTTGCGATGTGAAATGCCTCTTTAATGACACCCGGTAACTCTTCTGGACGTCTCACTTGATAGCTGTGTTTTGTGATTGGCATTGTGATACCAAGTACATCTGCTTCTTGGAATGCATCTGATCCAATGACTGAGGTTGCCACCTGTCCAGTGAAGATAACCATAGGTAGTGAATCAATCATCGCATCTGCAATTCCTGTGACTAGGTTGGTTGCCCCCGGTCCTGATGTGGCAATAACAACGCCTGGTTTGCCAGATACTCTTGCGTATCCCTCCGCTGCGTGAATCGCTCCTTGCTCATGTCTTGGCAGGACATGAAATAAACCAGAATCGTAAATTTTATCGTAAATCGGTAAAACGGCTCCTCCAGGATAACCAAAAATGACTTCTACTTTTTCTCTTTTGAGTGCTTCAATTAACATGAGTGCACCGTTCATCGTTTGTGGTGCATTTGATTTTTCCGTCTCCATTTGTACATTTGTCCCCATTTGATTTCCTCCTCTTTGTCTTGCTTCAGTCAAGTCCTTTCACCCTTTTCCATTCAAGATAGAGATATGAGACCATATAAAAAAGCCTTCTCACCCCACAATGACACTACTTTTCACTAGGTCAAAGGGGCGAAAAAGCTTTGTTTTTCGCGGTACCACCCTTGTTCACGGCAAATCATGCTGCCGTCTCATGGACATCTTTCATCCATTTTGGTAACGAGTGATGCAATGTCACTCGGTCTGCCCTACTATCATTTCAAGCAGACACTCAGAGGTGAGTTCACTTTAGAAAGTAACACCGGTTTCCAGCTAGCACCGGCTCTCTGTAGATACTGACTCTAAAGCTACTAGTCCTCTTCAACGTTTATCGATATCTATTTAGCTTGCGTGAATGTTCTCATCGGTAAAGACTACTTTTTCCCCTTCTTCAACGACTCGCTTGCGGAATTGTTCAAGAAGTTTGTTTGTGTGGAACCCTGGCTTTCCTTCGCCAATGATACGGCCGTCAACTTTTACAACAGCGATGACTTCGGCAGCGGTTCCTGTCAGGAAGACTTCTTCAGCTGTATACACATCATGTCTTGTGAAAGGTTCTTCTTTCACTTCGTAGCCTAAGTCTTCTGCTATCTCCATGATGGCATTTCTTGTGATGCCTTCAAGAGCGCCGATATAACCTGGCGGTGTATAGAGCTTACCTTTTTTATAAATAAACACATTGTCTGCAGAACCTTCTGCCACGTACCCTTGATCGTTCAGCATCAGCGCTTCACTCACACCGGCCATATGGGCTTCGATTCGGACAAGAATGTTATTCAAATAGTTTAATGATTTCACTTTTGGACTTAGTACGTCAGGACGATTTCGCCTTGTCGGTACTGTCACAATATCAATACCTGTTTCATATAGGTGCTTTGGAAAGATGGCCAGAGGCTCTACAATGATCACTGTGTTGGCTCTCCCGCAGTTGTTTGGATCTAAGCCAAGATCACCGGCTCCTCTTGAGACAACAAGGCGGATATAGGCATCTTTTAGGCCGTTCCTTTCAACTGTATGAATCATTTTTTCAGTGAGCTCCTCAAGTGAATATGGAATGTTCAGCATAATGGATCTAGCGGAATCATACAGGCGGTCTAAATGTTCTTTCATTCGAAAGATATTTCCGTTATATACACGTATTCCTTCGAACACACCGTCACCATATAAGAAGCCATGATCATAAACTGAAATTTTCGCATCCTCTTTTTTCACGAGTTCATCGTTTAAAAAGATCCACTGTTCCTTTTGGTCTTCCATCTTCAGTGAGCACCCTCTCTTTCAAACAAAAAAGTAGTTGAATTTTCAGACACTTTATATTGAAGTGTCTCACGCTTACTCTGCGTGTCTGTTTGCTTTTGTTGAACCCATCTTACGCCGCTTTCCATACAGTGTCAACAGCATTTTTAAAATTATTAGACAATTTAGACTAATCAAAATAAAATGTATACGCTTACACCTTTGCTAGACAAGGAATGAAAAAACTTAAAATTTTTTGTATTTTTTCTTCAATTTATTTACTCTACATGAACGGTTTTCTTTTGAACAAGCTTTTGTAATATTTTTTCACACGGTTTTTGAAGAATATTGTGAGATTTCATTGCGTTTGTTTTTTCCTTCAGCATGCCTTTCTAAAGCGTTTTCCTATGAATTTGTGATAGAATGAGAGCATCTAATAGAAGGAGGGCAATACATGGCTAACATCAGAGGTTATATCGGAACGTATACAAAGGGAGACAGCAAAGGAATCTATTCTTTTACTTTAAATACGGACAAGCAGCAGATTGAACAAGTAGAAGTGGCTGCAGAACTTGAAAATCCTACATATTTAACTGTCTCAGATTCTCAAAAGTTTGTGTATGCTGTTGTGAAAGAAGGAGCACAGGGCGGTCTTGCTGCGTATCAAATTGATGCCGACACCGGCGCACTTCGTTTCATCAACCAAGAGCTTGCCGATGGGGCTTCTCCTTGTCACGTCAGCGTGGACAGCCAAACGAAAACAGCGTTTACAGCAAACTATCATAAAGGAACAGCAGAGATGTACGAAATTGATGCTGAAAACGGCTCAGTGATCCGCACGCTGTCACAGGCGCAGCATGAAGGCACTGGACCAAACGAAGACCGTCAAGAAAAACCGCACACTCACTTTATGGGTTTGACGCCTGATGAACAATTTGCGGTGGCTGTTGACCTTGGCACAGACGGTATTTATACGTATAAGAAAGAAAACGGCAAACTTGAGCTTGCCCATACATTTGAAACAAAACCAGGCAGCGGCCCTCGTCATATCACATTCCACCCAACGAAACCTGTGGCCTATGTCATGACAGAGCTCAGCTCAGAGGTCATTGTACTCCGTTACTTTGAAGATGGTCATTTCGAAGAGATCCAAACGATCGCAACCATTCCTAATGACTTCACAGAGAATAATCAAGGCAGTGCCATTCATGTGTCTTCTGACGGTCACTTTGTGTATGCAGGAAATCGTGGACATGACAGCATTGCCATTTTCAAAGCAGATGATGACGGCAAACTAAGCCTCGTTGAAATTGCTTCATCTGAAGGAAATTGGCCTAGAGACTTTGTCCTTGATCCAACAGAAGAATTTCTCGTCGGCTCAAACCAAGAATCTAGCAACCTTGTGTTATACAAACGTGACAAAAAAACGGGACGACTCACTGTCTTACAATCAGACATCACCGTTCCGCATCCGGTTTGCGTGAAATTTTTAGGATAATGAAAAAAGCCTCCGTTTAGGAGGCAATAGATTGTTGACAAAGGGCTAAAATGAACTTTATTTTAGCCCCTTGTCTTTTTTTCAGCGTAGTTGAAAACCCTTGAAGTTTAGGAAGAACGAGCACCGAAGCGCAGGACTGACAAAGAATGCGAGGGTTTGTCTACACGCTGAAGCCTCCGTTTAAGAGGCTTTTCTTTAAGCAGACGGCATACCGCCATCTTCAAGCTTTTGATCAATGAAAGACGTATCGCTTTTTTCACCGAACCATTTTCCCAGCCTGTCTTTCGCTTTTCCTTTGACATCGTCATCAATGTACATTGCCACTTGAAGCAGAGCAAATGTGATGGCGCCTAGATCATCTGTGTAGCCGATCCCCACCAATGTATCAGGGATCAGATCAATCGGAAGGATAAAGTACCCTAGCGCCCCAATGATGAGGGTTTTCGCTTTAACCGGTACTTCGGGTTTTTGCAATGTATAATAAAGTAATAACACAGCATAGACAAGAGAAACTCCAGCTTTTTGTGCCGTCTTTTTTAACTTTTCCCAAAAGGCATGATCATTAAAATGCTTCTTTGAACGCTTTAATAGTTCTTTTTTCTCAGAACGATTCATCGTATCGCCTCCATATTCAGCATAGCCCTTCCACCCTATTTATACAAGAAATCCACTCATTCGACAAACAAAAAGCAGCAGAAAGCTGCTGCAATCTACTGCTCTTTGTAAAACTTTTCGATCGCCTTATCGATGTATACCCATCCTTTATACGACACATGAATCGTATCCTTAAAGAAATATGGGTCATACTCATGCGAAGTCAAATCTGCGACTTCATACCCATTATCTCGAATTTGACGATTGATTTTTTGATAATAATCTGTACGTCCCTCTTTCGGAAAACCAGTGTAATCATACCATTTTCCGTTGACGGGAATCGTCACGAATAAAGGCTTCGCCCCTGCCTGTTTTAAAATATCCAGCATGATCTGGAAATCTTTATATTCAGGTGATGCTGCATAAGAATTGTCACGACGAGAATCCTTCATCTTTTTCATGATCGGCTTCAGCTTTCGATCAAACAATCTCTGATCAATATAAAACGGGTTGTCCCCTGCTTTTTCAGATCCTAGGACGCTCGCTTCTTTTTCAAGCTCAGTCCATGTTTTCCCTTTCACTGAAGGAGACGGACGAAGCTTGCGCTCATGCCCAGACCCGAACGTATAGTACATGTCTTTCTTTTGAAGCATGCCATAATACATTTTTGCAATTGGAGAAATCGCGCCATAAGCGAATTTGTTCCCAGAAAGCTCTGCTTTAAAAAGTTCTGTGATGACCATGTCGTTCTTTACTGCCTTAAACTTCATGATTCTTTTGATGAGCTTTTTTTTCACAGCTGGATCAATTTCTTTATTATAAGCAAGATCAAGCGCCTGAAGCGCTGAATAGTTAGGAGCAAAGTGATTCTCGTCTGATCCCCCTTTGACAAACCACTGCGGGGACACGATAAACACAAGCTTTTTCCCTTTTAATTCATCCATATGCGCTGCAAAGTTCATGGCATGAATTAATGATTGCGATCCACCTTTTCCAACAAGATAAGGTGTAAACCCTTGAGGATTTTCATGAAAGAAATTCGAAGGGTGATATGGATCAAAACGTGAAAGTTCAGAAGATCCATAGATCGGCAAATAAGTTGGATCTTTTAGCATTTCATCTTGTAAATAAAGCCCTTGAAACATCCCTGGATCTAATTCTGTGGCTGACTTTTGTAATTTGTCTTTTGGGATCAGATGTGAGAGCCATGCATTTGGTACAAGAAGAACACCAATGAATAGAACAGCCGCTAAAATAAGCGGCCCAAAAAAACGCTTTTTCATTACTTCATCTCTGCCAGCTGCTCAGCAATGTGATTCGGTGTATCCCACACATCACGATCAAACTCTGTAATCGGAACAGTAATTCCAAGTTGACTTTCAATTGCCATAAGTAGTTCTACTGTACCAAATGAATCTAGAAGACCTTCGTCAAAAATTGCAATCTCTGGATTTTCTTTCACAACGTCGTCCTGACAAACCTCTGCAATAATACCGTATACTTGATTTTTAAATTCCATAATTTTCTACTCCCTTAATCATTAATGATGAAATGGTTTTCCTGAAAAAATATAAAATCCGAAACAAATCACATGGAATGTAATAATGATCGACACAACCATTGTGACCTTATTATCCGGCCACCACTTGTGCTTTTTATTCCACTTCTCAAATAAATTGTAACCGGACATCACAACTGCATGGTATAGTCCGTAAATAATGTATTGAAGGGCGAGACCATGCCAAGCACCCATCAATAGAAAGAGGACAAAGTACCCAATATTTGATACAGCCATCCGGTTCTTGATCCACTTCTTCTTTGTCATAAAGAACACAAATCTCATAAACACATAATCTCTGAACCAAAAGGATAGCGACATGTGCCAGCGATTCCAGAAGTCTTTAATATTACGGCTGATAAACGGTTTATTAAAGTTTTCTGGTGATTTAATGCCCATGATATAACTCACACCTACAGCAAATGCTGTATATCCAGCAAAGTCAAAGAACAAATACATACTGTACGCATACATATACGTTAACTGTTGAACAAAGTGACTGCTGCTAATGTGATGAATATTCATGAGAATATACGTGTGAATGAGATAACCAATAATGAACTTATATAAGAACCCAATAAAAATTTTATGAATCCCTGCATATAGAAGGTCACTGTACGCTTCTTTTTCAGGCGGTGTATCCATATCCTTTTCAAACCGGCGGTAACGATCGATTGGACCTGATGAAATCGTCGGGAAAAAGACGATGAAATAAACCAAACGGTGAATCGGGATTTTCTTTTTAATCAAGCCGTCTCTTGTCTCGATAATTAACTGAACACCTTTAAATGTTAAGTACGAGATCCCCAAAAAGCTCAGCCAGTTCATTGGCGGCGGTTGATGCGGCTGATGAGTTAAAAAGAACGGTAAAATCTTTGATAGCACAAGCGGCAAAATCGATGCCACCACTGCCATATAGAAGACAGACGCACGGTTCGCCTTCAGCCGGTACGCAAGGTATAGGCGGATGATCAAGACTTGCCACACTGTAAACAGGAACAGCAGCAAAGCGCCATGTGCATCCTTTGAGAAAATAAGCGCAAGTGCCACAACCGTTGCAAACATGTTGTAGCCCTGCATTCTTTTGCCGCGAAGACCAAGAATCATCGTCGGCAAAAGAAGAATACCAATTAGAATGAAGAAAAAGAATGAACTAAACGGAATCATAGAAGAACCTCTTTCGCGATTCTTTTACGGTCAACCTTCCCGTTTGGCGTCATGTACAGCTGCTCAAGATAAACAAACTTTCTTGGAATCATGTACGCAGGCAGTGAATCCGCCATTTCTTTCTTAATCGCACTTGTCAGCTGATATTCTTTTTCAAAGGAATGCTCAGTTGGGACAATGGCTGCAATTAAGTACTCCACATACCCGTTTGGCTGGAATGGCACAATCACACAAGCATTGACATACGTTGTCTCGCTTACATGATATTCAATTTCTTCAAGCTCCATTCGGTATCCATGTAGCTTAATTTGATAGTCCAGACGACCGTGGCACGTAATCAAACCATCCTGCGCCACACCTGCGTCACCTGTGCGGTAAGCAGGGCGTCCTTCGTATTCAAAGAACACTTTATCCGTTAAGGCTTGTTCACCTAAGTAGCCTCTCGTGACGCTTGGCCCCACGATGACAATTTCCCCTTTTTCCCCATCAGGGAGTGTCTTGCCTTCTTCATCTAATATGACGATTTCTGTATCCGGTTTGGCATAACCCACTGGTAAAGAATCGTGCTGATCAAGAATCTCCTGCGTGACTTCAATCGATGTAATCGCAACAGTTGCTTCAGTTGGACCATACGTATTAAAGACCTGCGCCTTAGGAAAACGCTCAAGAAGCGCACTTGCTACAGCTACAGGAAGCGCCTCACCGCAGAACAAGAAAACTTTCAACTCTGGTAATAGCTCCCCTGTAAAGGAAGGATCCATTAAGCACATTTGCACAAAGGAAGGTGTTGATGTCCACACTTCAACGTCAGATTGACCAAGTGCTGCAAACATATCCTTTGGCTTATTGACAAGATCTTTTACTAAACAGTAAAGCGTGCCGCCTGATTGAAGCGCTGGATAGAGATCCATCACTGATAAGTCAAAAGAAAATGGCGCTTGATTTAAGAACGTGCGCCCCTCACCAATTGGGAAGTCGCGGCACATCCACTCTGTAAAACTTTCTAAATTATTGGCTGTTACCTGAACGCCTTTCGGTTTTCCTGTACTGCCAGACGTATAAATAATGTAGAAAACATCATCTTGTTGAACCCACTGCGTGGATGGCGGTGCTTCTTTTTCAAGTGCTAAAAGCGATGCCGCACTCTTCACTTCAATGTGTTCTTCTACATCTAATACATTCTGCTCATTTGCACAAATCAATAGACTGGCTTTTGAGCTTTCAATGATTGAGACGATGCGCTCGACAGGTATTGAGATGTCGACCGGAATATAAGGTCTGCCTGATTTCACAGTACCTAAGAAAGAAATCAGCATCTCTGGCTCCATATGACCGTATACAATGACAGGTGCACTGTCAGTTGCGACTGTATCGATCGCACCAGCCATTTGGTCTGATAGACGCCAAAGTTCATCATATGTGATCGAAGCATGTTGAGAAACAAATGCTGGCTGTGTCGGTTTCGTTTGTTGGTATTCATGAATCGTGTGTAATAGTTTCATAGTTTAATCTCCAATTAAAAATCGTTGTAAATGAATGATCCCGTATTTGCTGTATGGAATCCGTAAATAAAGAACAATAATAGCAAAATAAGTAAGTAAAAGCTTGTATATCCTATCCATTTTACAGACTTATTTTCTGATAGCTTTTTGAATAGCATATTGATAACCTCTTTTCTTTTGACACTTATAAAGACGCATGGATCATCAAAAGAGTTTCATATCAAAACATAAAAATTTTAAGAATTGATGAAAAAAAGATGTCCAAAGTATGAACGTGTCTTCGGGCAAAGCTGTCTTATTGTAACAAAGATTTAATGTAATTGAAATGAAATGGAAGCTTAAATTTGCCTTAAAATTGGTGAAAGCTGTCGAACAAACGCAAAAGCCACCTAGTTAGACTAGATGGCTTTGTTGTTATTTACTTTTTATATTTATTCACTTCGAACATGAGAATGTTGTTGAATACCACATAGTCCTTTTTACTTTCAAAAGGACCTTTGTTGTTGTCATGCTCGTCAATTTCATAAAACCCAGGACCTTCGCCAGCATCACGTTTTTTGTACCAGGATAGGAAGGCGTTGACTTCTTTCATGGAGAGGTCATACTCTTTTTGCAAACCATTGACCATTGTGATGATGAGAAGAGCATCGCCGTCTTCATCGGTTGCATCGTCTTTTGGTGGTGTGGTTGGTTCTGGGTCTTTGTCGCCTGGGGTTTCAGTGTCATTTGGAAATTTTAGGTCTTTCAAAGATAAAGAGATGACAGATTTGTAGTTTTTGTCTGCAGTCTCTGTATAATTCAAATTATAATCTCTACCACCTATAACGTATAATGTATCATCAATAACCACTGTTGAGGCACCTATACGCATATTATGATAAGGTACTGCTATATTGACTAATCCTTCATTTTCAGAATCATACACGAATAAATCTCTTGTTGCAGCAGCGGGAAAAACCATGTTATTTTTATAAGTAACGCCACTTAGATAGCCTTTAACAAATCCTTTTTTCTTGACAGACCAGACTTCCTTCGATGCATTATATTCAAAAACTTCACCCTTATCATTTTTCCCAAAGATATAAAATTTATCGTCTAAAACTAGGCCAATTGCACCTTTATTTTTAACATTTAGAGGAGCTTCTTCTTTCCATGTTTGACTGGATAGATCATAACTAAAAAACTCTTTACCCCCTAAGACATAAATTTTATTTCCAATAACACCCGATTGAACGTTATAAGAGCCTTTTGATTTGCTAACAAAGGGAATATCAGGTAGTGTTTCCCACTCATCTTTTTTTGTATCATACACTTCAAACTTATTATAAGTAACATCCGTATGTTTTCCAGCAAGTACATAAATCTTTGAACCTACTACTACTGATGCTGCTCCTCCTCTTCCAGTAGGTATATCTTTCTTTTTAGTCCACTTATCGACAGATGGATCATATTCTAACGTTTCATTAGACGCATTGAACCCACCAATTACATAAATTTTCCCCTCCACAGCATTAGCTACAGCTCCCACTCTTGCTGTGGGCAAATCAGCTAATTGATTCCATTCATCCTTCGCCGCATGTACAATTTGAAATGACTGCGTAAATGAAAGAATTACTAGTAACATCATAACGATCCATTTTTTCAAAAATAACACTCCCTTTTCATTATCTTACTTTCTCATTATCGGAGTGTTTTTTTATTTTTATAGAATAATTGATCTTTTTAAAGAGATATTAATAGAAAAAACCATCGGAAAAATGACTTACTAAAGGGTCGCTTAAAATAATAGTTTCAATCAAAAATTGCATGAGACTTTAATCAAAGAAAAATAAAAGAACCCATGATTCATGGGTTTCTCCTCAATCCATTATAAGAAAATCCGTCACAAGACAAGCAGGTTCCCCGTTTTTTTTTCTATCCCTCATAAGCCTGTAAATACAGTGCTGCTTCCACATCCATAAAACAGCCCATCCCCGTATTCACACCGTAGCCGAAGAACTCATCTTCTTTTAATTGTTTGGTTTCCTGCCCTGCTCGTGTGGCAAGCTCCCATTCTATTGCTTGCTCGTTTGTAAACTTGATCATTGCATAGGCGACGCGTTCGTCACTGCTTTCTAATTGCTTTACTACAAGTAGAATAGGATATTTCCCTAGAGCAACCTTCCTCGTAAAAGGTTGGCCTCCTTCTGAAAAAAAGGATCACAGGCAACGATATGACCGCTCGTGATCTCGATATGGCCTAACTGTTTAGCAAATAATTGATCACCTTCAGGGCTGCTTTTGTTCTCTCCATTTTCAAACATTAAGTTTGTTGATCGATGTTGTACAAGGGCTCATTCCTTTCATTGTTTTTATGGGGCGTTTGGGATTATGTATTTTTCTCTGCTTTGTCTTTTATTTCTGTTTTAGTTCTAGTCTCCCTTTTTATCTGTCAATAAAAAATCTGTAACAAGACAAGCTTCATCACAATTCTCATTTATAGGCTTACAATGCAATTAACCCTCAACCGAATGGTTTGAAGGTCATTTTTTCACCTTCATTTAAAAGTAAATCACTCGATTTGATTTTGTACATTCTCGAATTCCTCCATACTCAGCTCATTTTCTCCTTCTACTATCCACTTTAATTTTTTAGTTGTAAGAGAGCTGCTGTTTTTGTAAGCGTCAGTTTGTGAAATCTCTAAAGTTTCATGAAACAAAAAAGCCCCTTCATCAAACGAAGGGGCTGGCAGTTAATTATTTTTCAGTAAGAACTCACATACAGTTGGCTGAATATGCTGTCTTTGAAGGCTCATTAATAAGTATTTGGTTTTGATATCAGAAGAAAATATTTTCTCCTTATAATGATCAAATTCTTTTCTTGTCGGCACTTCATTTTTCATCACTTCTTCAACAGAAATCCCAACCGCTTTCAATTTTTCATTTGTGGATGTTTTCTTGATTTCTAGAGACTCTTCTTCTCCATTTAAACGATTAGAGAAAATCCCCAAAATTTCAACGACAGCATCTACTTGCTCTTTCCTCAAATTATGATCCAAAGCAAACATGAAAAATGGATGGTCATCTCCGTCAATGATTGTCTTAAGTAAATAATTTTGATACTTGAGGAGTTCTATCTCTCTTTCTAAATCCATCGTGTCACTCCTTTGTTAATTATGCAATAATCAACATAATTGCCCACGCAATTGTTCGAGCAGAAGATGCTGGTATTCCCAATTCAAAGATCATGAAATCAATTAACCTTGCTTCAATACTGTTTGTAACACTGTCAAGAAAATCGGCAATTTGTTTGGAGTACTTTTTAACGTAATCTGCATTTTTCTTGCTCAAAATTTCCAGAAGATCTCCTAGAAGTTTGCCGCCATTCCTTAATGCATAGACTAAACCGTCTTTTTTCAAACCTTTTGTACTTAGTGTAGGATCATTTACCACAGTATTATTAATTGTATTCGTTAGTTCATTTTGAACTGTAGCGTTTTGTAAAACGGTACTCTGCAATTCAACTTTAACTAGATTTTTTGCTTTTTTGTTCTCTGCTGCATACGTAGAAACTGGGGCTACAATTGAAAATAAAGTAGTCAACGCTAGTGTTCCTGCAATAAGTTGTTTTTTCATTTAAAATTCTCCTCAAAAGCAGATGCATCCGCAAGAGTTTATTGGCCTAGAAATATATTAACAAATACAGGAATTTTTTTATACACTTTATCTTATATTTGAATAAATTTGGTATTTTAGGTCTTATTTATTTAACAAAAAATAATCTTTATTACTCTTTTTGTAAAATTAATCACTCTATTATTCATACTGCTTTTCTCTCTCTCATACAGCTTCATGTGTCATCAGATTCATTTATAGAAAGTTTCTATTTCACTATTTATTTTTGGGACGGTGATGATATGACTAAGGAGTACAGGTAATGACGAACCATCTACACCCTAAAGATCTAATCTTTCCAAAAGAGCTAAGGGATAAGAATATAAGAGAAAAAGGTTAAATGAAAAAACCCCTTCCAATTGAGAGGTTATGTTATTAACTATCTCCTTTTATATATTTCTTAATGAATGTTTCGCTAATCATGGTTACGATATAGATCGCAACCGCTAAAATCAGCATCAACGGAAACGTGCTTAAACGATCATCTGCAACGTATACAATGATCCCCACAATAACAGCCACTACGATTGCCGTTAAAATATGCCCTAACCCCTTCGTATACCATAGACATGTTATTACACAAAAGGTTCAATTAAAATAATTTCCACAACAACAGATATACGCAAGTCTAAATTGGTTTTGATCACAAGCAGAAGTGGGTTTCCTTTGTTTCACTCTATAAGTGAATTGCTCCCCCTTTCTTCGTGCCTTCACAACCATCCTAAATATGAGAAAAGAGGATTGACATGGAACCTGATTCTTTATTCAAAACATTACTAAACTACAAAAATAGGGACCTTAAATTAGAATATGAAAATGGATTACAGCTAATTGGTAGAACTGATACATTTTTTGAAACCGATAACGGTCTAGAAGATGATGACATCAAGTATAAAGAATATTACGCTACAGTCTTTCAAGTAAATAAGATTTTATCTCCTCCCCTTAATAATGAAAAAGACAGTTTATATACTTGGTTAATTGAGGGAAACACTATGTTTGAGATTTCTCTTTATGAAGATACACCAAGTGCAGTTTATATAGCAGACGGTCAAAGAATATGGGAATTGGACAGTGAGAATAACTAAGAAAAGCCACTTCAAATTAGAAGGGCTTTTCATTTGTTTCTGTTTTAAATATATCTAGTCACTACCTTCAAATATAACTCTATTTTTCAATTTATACATTTTTGATTTTGATCCCTTTACGTTCATAGTCATTGAAGAAGCTGACCAAAAATCAACCACCATTTTGATAGCTTCTTTGATACAAAAACAGGGAACGGAATTACTTAAAAATAAATCGGCTGCCAATCCGCCCCCAAAAACCTAATTTGAAGCAATAATCGATCTTATGTTCCAAGAAAAAAAGTCTGAAATCCATTAATATATAGGATTTCAGACTTTTAATTTAGTACGTCCCAGGAGAGATTCGAACTCCCGACCGACGGCTTAGAAGGCCGTTGCTCTATCCAGCTGAGCTACTGGGACTTACTGTATTTTTCATTCCTTTAGTATAACGGTCACTTTTCGAACTTAGACTGATTGACTTATTTTCTATTATATTGGGTCATGATTTGCAATTCAACAATTTAATATGAATCACTACTTAATCACCATAAAGTAAAAAAGACCCCTAAAAGGAGGCCCCAAATTATAATACAGGCAGCAAAATTGTACTAAGCTTATCACCTTTCGGCTTTCTTCCATAAGAGAATTTGAATCTATTAGCAGTTATCAATGTGGCGTAAGCCAATTTCTTTTCTAAGGAAAAGTCCTTTTTTGGAATTAAGACAGTAACATTACTATTCGGCACAAAAGGTTCGATGGCAACATAGGAATAGGTATGACTTCCAGCCCCGTCAGTGGAAACATACAATGTACCTTCTGGGAAAAACTTATTTTTAGGAACAGTACGAATATCAACATATCCTGCATAGCTTGTAGATTGCCATTTAGATGGTCTTATATAAGGTATTAGAAATTCGTTTACCCTTTCAGGCTGAACAAGTACATTGCTTGAAGCTAGCCCATTAAACATGTGAAAGATGTCTTCTAACTTTTCAAAATCATTTTTATCTTGTTTTTTTAATACATTGCCAATTGAGCTTACTTTACCATTTATGCTTTCAAATTGTCGGATTCCAGTACTATCATCAATACTGTAATTTAATATTTCATGTGGAATTTCTGTAATATCTGGTATTAACAATTTTGGTAACGTTCTATTTACTTGTCTTCCATAGCTAAATTTAAATTTATTCATTGATAGTGCAGTACAGTAGTACAGTAACACAGGTTTTGACATAGTTATTTTCGGTTTTAAGTAAAATAAGTCTCGTCCAGAATAATACGGGCGTTCCTGTAAAAAGCTTGACATAACACTGCCTCCTCCTGCAACTGAGATAGTCATTGGAGGATTAGGGGTTACATTAATCCTTTCAACAAATGCTGTAACACCATTTTGCTTTTCGCTACGGCCAACATAAGGAATGGCATTTGGAGAATGGATAGATACTTCTTCTAGCTTATTTAAGTCTAAATTTACTCCATATTTCACTTCAAATAAATCTTCAACACTAACTAATTTCATAAGCCATTCTCCATCTTAAATGCTTGGTACTTTCGAACAGTTTTCTCAAAAGCCTTTATATCTAGTGAGCTATAATCAGTTTCTAAATATGCCTCTGCAATCCATTCATCTTCTGGAGTCACTTTCTTATTAATACTAAACTCGGCTATTTCTTTTCTGTTTATAAATGCATTTAACCATTGTCTTTCTAATCCTTTTTCGCCGTCCCACTGCCTATTCACATCTGCACGCCCGTATTTCTTAGTTTTTACAAACCCATCATTTCTCCAATAACCGAACCATGTTTCTTTATACTTAGAATGTGGGACATGAGCTGTGATTACCATGCCAACAGTTACTACTGATGTCTTACTATTAGCAAACAACTCTTCAGGTAAAGAAACAACCGCTTCAAGGGTATGATTTTTAAGTAAACGTTTTTTGTACTCGTAATTCGCACCTGATGTATCTGTAACTACACTAGCAGGAACCAGTGCAATAACAGTCCCTTTTTCTTTTACAGCATCTAAATTTGAAAAAATGAATTCAAATTCATAAATATCATCTTTATCCATCTTAAATGGTGGATTAAGAAGGCCAACATCAATTAAATTTTTACCCTTTAACTTACTAGGAACTACGTCAAAAGTATCACCCCAAATGATGTTACTTCGACCATCTGAATGTATAATCATATTTGAAACTAGCAATGCTAAATTACTGGATTCATATTCAATTCCATAAACTTGTTTCTCACGTATTTCCTCAATTTTTGTTTCGTCATCCCCTGCATCAATCATCATTTCACCTAGTGAAGCCACAAGGAATCCACCAGTACCTGCTGCATTATCAAGTACAGTAGTGTCTTTTCTAACATTAGCCATCTTGGCGAATAACTGCGCAATGTGCATTGGTGTAAGAACAATTCCTAAACCCTTATCTGTGTTTGCATAACGCAAAAATTCAATATAAAACTGACTTAACGTATCTATATATTTGTATTTATCTAAGAACGTATAAACGTTATCCTTAATTGATGTGATAACTTCCGTTAATGCCATTAACCCTTTTTTACTGTCAGAGAATGTCTTGTTTGTTTTGATAAAATCAAATGCCCCTAATACTACATCCGTATTTTTATCCTTTTTAGGATCTGCTCTTAATTCTGTAGAAATTGCGCCTAACAGAGACGTGATTAATGCATTAGCTGTTTTATGAGTATTATATGAAATCCTAAAAGCATCATTTTGTAATGCAACCAATATTCCAGAGATAAGTAAGGCTCTGTAGGATTCCTTGATTTTTTTCTTATGCAGATTGCTATTTAATAACTTTGCGTAAGTTAGTAGTTTTGAATAATCTCTATGAAACGCTTCGTCTGATTCCAATATCAATCTTAGGTAATTATCATAAGTTAAAAGATTTTCCGACTTCACTTCTTGAACTTCATCAGTACCTTTTAACTGCCAAAATGCACTAACTTCATAATTGTCTTCACTTCCACTCAAAGCGATAGATAGTACATCGAATTCCTTTGAAACAAAAGATGAGTACAGTAATACTCCATCAACTGCATAATCAGCATACCTTTCTCTAGTTACACTGCTATGAAATTTGGTGTCTGCCTTACATTCTACAAGGAAAATGATATCAGGATACCGATATGATCTGAGGATAAAATCTGGTATTCCCTGTTTTGTGCCTTTTTTACTAGCATTTATAAGCAACTTTTTTATTTTTTCATTAGCTGTCGCATCTTTAAATTCAACAATAATATCTTCGTTATCAAAATAACCTTTTTCTTGAAGCAAATCTTTAAAAAGCCATTCAGTTTCAGTCTCTGATATTTTTCTATTAGCCATAATTGCACTTCCTTAATTTTCACATTTGCATTTTTTGCTCTAAAAAATTTCAACAATAACAATTCTACTATAGAAAGTCTGTAAGTTGAATGCCTTTTCGACAAACATTGATATTTGTATTGCTCCTCAATTCTAGATGCGGCGGAGTATGCCATTTGAGGATAAAGCGCCCAAAAGCTAAAATAAGCCCTTTAACCCTTTGTATATATACATTCAAGGCTCAAAGGGAATTTTATTTGTATCAAGTTGGTGTAAGGATCAGAAAAAAGCGAAAATTACTCTTATAAATCCATACTCATACTTCTATATAAGACTATAAGCTTTATTTTGGCTTTCCCATACTTCATTTCTTGCAACTGGTACTTTGTATGTCTCTTCCATTTCGAATGCATAAAATGAAGAACATAATCGCTTATAGTACGGCTTCTATTGTGACTCACCTTCATTTGTCTTGTAATCATGTCCAATGTATCAGTAATCATCTTAGAATCATCATTTGCATTATGCTGTATTCTTTTTGATTTTGAAGCAGCTGGACCAGAAACATTTATATCATCCAATAGCCCTCTAACATCGATTCCAACATCAAACAATCCTGTTCTTTTAGTCAAAATAAAAACCTCCTATACCGAAATGTATAGCCAATAAACGATGTAATAATTTCTTACACGACCGTTATACTGACCGTTTCACTAAACGGTTTAGAAGGTTGAAATATAAGTATGGTAAGTACGTCCCAGGAGAGATTCGAACTCCCGACCGACGGCTTAGAAGGCCGTTGCTCTATCCTGCTGAGCTACTGGGACATGTTGTTATGTAGTGTGCTTTGGCGTATTACCTCAGCGACAAGATTTATTATATTACTATTGTTCTTTAAAGTCAACGGTTTTTCGAAAGTTTTTTCATAAGGGGCAAATGCTGCACCCTTATGAAATACCTTCCAATGTGACAGTGTTTTCGAGGTCTTGTATGACGTGACCTTCGTCCGTGAAAAACTGTACGTTTGCTTCGCTTCCATCTAGTGTCAGTATAGCATAGCTGCGCTCTTTGCGCACTCTTGGCAGGTGCACGCTGCCTGGGTTAATGAGGAGTTTTCCTCTTAGCAGTTCACTGCCAGGGATGTGCGAGTGGCCAAAGCAGATAATGTCTGCGCCTAGCTCTTCTGCACGGTAGTAGACTTGGAGCAAGGATTGTTTGATCCCATGCAGATGTCCGTGGGTGAGAAATAGTTTTCCGCCTCCATCCAGTGGGAGCAGGAGCTCTTCTTCAAAATCGCCCATAAAGTCACAATTTCCTTTGACGACTTTGTATCCTTCGAGTGCTGGGTGGTTCGTTTCGAGTTCTGAATCTCCGCAGTGAATCATCATGTCCACTTCAGCCGCATGCCGTTTGGCAATGGTTTGAAGTTCGTCTGTGAGTCCATGACTGTCACTAATGATGAGTATCTTCATGGCTTCATTCCCCCTTATTCATTTGCGTCTAGCAGTGATGAAAGCTTTTGAAGCGCAACCGCTCGATGGCTGATCTTGTTTTTCTCCTCTGGTGATAACTCGGCCATCGTCTGGTCTTTGTCTTTGACGATGAAAATCGGGTCGTATCCGAAGCCGTTTTCGCCGATCGGTTCTTCGGCGATGAAGCCTTCTACTGATCCTTCTACCGTTTGAGTCTCTTTGCCCGGTATACTGACAGCCAGGGCACATCTGAATCTAGCAGTGCGGTCTTCTTTTTCTATGCCTCGCAGCTCATTCAGCACCTTTTCCACGTTCTCGGCATCGTTTTTATGCTCACCCGCATACCTCGCTGAATAGACGCCAGGTTTTCCGCCAAGGTAATCAATCGACAGACCCGAGTCGTCTGCAATCACCATTTCACCTGCTTTGGCTTGAATGGCCTCGGCTTTGATGATCGCATTTTCTTCAAAGGTATGTCCTGTTTCTTCGATCTCTTCCGTAAATCCGATGTCCGCTAGTGTTTTGACCGTGAATCCTTTTGGCTCAAGAATGGCTTTGAATTCTTTCGCTTTGCCCGCATTGTGCGTTGCGATGATGGCAGTTTTCATCCTGATCAAACCCTTCTCTTTATTCGATAACTTCTCCTGTCACTGCTTTTTGCTTTTCAATTAATTCTTTGATGCCTTTTTCGGCTAAATCAAGCAGTCCGTTTAGTTGTTCTCTTGAGAATGTCGCTTCTTCGCCAGTGCCTTGAAGTTCAACAAAGCGCCCAGCACCTGTCATGATGACATTCATATCCACTTCAGCTGAAGAATCTTCTTCATAATTTAAATCTAACAGAAGTCCCTGTTTAGAATCAATTCCGACGGATATCGCAGCTAAATAATCAGTGATCGGATTTTCTTTCAAAACGCCTTCTGATTGAAGCTTTTGAATCGCTAGTGTCATGGCCACAAATGCACCTGTAATAGATGCTGTGCGTGTTCCGCCGTCTGCTTGAATGACATCACAATCAATCCAAATGGTGCGTTCACCAAGCTTTTCTAAGTCAACGACTGCGCGCAGAGCTCGTCCAATTAAACGCTGGATCTCCATTGTACGTCCTGTGACTTTTCCTTTAGATGATTCTCTTATCGTTCTTTGAGCCGTTGCTCTTGGAAGCATGCTATATTCTGCTGTAATCCAGCCTTTTCCTTCTCCTCTTAAAAAAGGAGGTACGCGGTCCTCGATAGATGCGTTACAAATCACCTTCGTATTGCCCGCTGAGATTAAGACAGAGCCTTCTGGGTGCGTAATGTAGCCTGCCTGTATTTCAATTTTTCTTAATTCGTCGTATTGTCTTTCATCTAATCTCATGTTTTACCTCCGTTACAATATACATTCCGCGCGGGTGTCAGCGGGGTTCTCCTATTAACTTTGACAACCTCGATCCGTTCTAATCGCTTGGAATAAAAAAGAGGCAGCGAATGTGCATGCCTCTTTTTCTCCATTATATCAATGTGTGACGTTAAAAACTACCTGTATTCACTTGTTCTGGTCTTGAAACTGGCTTTGTGAGTTCTGTTCCTTTTTCGTTCACAAGCTCTGCCTTTCCGTTTACCTTCACAGACACGCTTTTCACATCTGGCAGCTCTGTTAATGTCAGCACAATGCTATCAAGAACTTTTTGTGAAATGACCTTTTTCTTTTCATCTGCACTGCCAAAAATGGATTCATTGAAATCTAATGTCACATGACCGTCTTTTACTTTCGGGACATCATTGAGCTTCACATCTTGATCAAAGTCTGTCAGCAATTGGCTTGTTTTGCTTGGCCCAGAGACGAGCTCATCAATGGCTGCTGTAATTGGATCATCCTCGTCTTTTGGTGCTCTTTTGGTCACCGGGACATAGTACGTCTGTTTGTCAGATTCAGCTAAATAGTAGACGGTCACAGGTTTTGTCGATGTCATATCAGCCGCAGCCTCGTGCTGAATATTAATGCCGTCCTCTCTGCTTAAATCATCTGAAATCGGTGTTCCATTCACAGGCATCTCTTTTAATTCATGGCCATTCATCTTTAATTTGACTTTTGCTACTGAATCAAACTGCGTTAATGTCCAAGTGACTGATTGCAAAATGCGCTGTTCGTCTTCTTTTTTATAGTTTTTGAATTCATTTGAGAAATCCACAACCGCAGTGCCATCTTTAATATCGACAGATACGCTCGTGTCCGCCGGCAGCACGGCTCTGAATCCATTTGGCATCAGATTAGAAATCGGTCCCCCGTCTACGAGGTATTCAAGTGTTTGTTTCGCACTTCCTTCGTTTTTCGGCAGCGGAATGGATTGAGAGACAACATACCCATTTTTATCAATTAAATATAATTCTCTCATGACGGTATCTGCTTGCTTCTCTTCTTTTCCTTCTTTCACTGTTTGTTTCTCTTCTTTATTTTCTTTCACAAACGTGACATTTTGTGGTGGATCAATCTCTGTTTTCGCTTGGTCTGTTTGAAACAATCCGCATCCTGATAAAAGCATGGCTGACGCAATACACGTAACAGCTGCTGTAGTTCCTTTTTTCAGCATACTTCACCCTCCTCTAGTGGTTTGTACTAGTATGTATACGAGCTCCCTCAGAGGATTAGACCCTTTTCATAAAAAAATAACCCACTTCCATGAGAAGTAGGTTATTGCTGATATACGTGTTCAAGCGAAACTGTTTCGACCTTCCCTGGCAGGTAGCCGAACCAGTCTTGAGCGATGTTTTGAAAGTTTTGCTGCTGCCCTGTTGTATAAAAAGTATGAACAGGCTCTTCCTTCGAATCATTTAACAGCCCTTTATATGAAAGAATGGTGCTCGCTTCTCTCGCTGTCTCGTCTCCTGAAGAAATGATGTTGACGCCACTGCCCATAAAGCGCTGAATCGGTTCTTTTAAAATTGGATAGTGCGTGCAGCCAAGAATAAGCGTATCAATGCCTGTTTCTTTCATCGGTTCAAGAGAAGCTTTTACGACTTCATCTGCTGTATGATCTAAAAACGTACCACTTTCCACAAATGGCACAAGCAATGGACATGCCAGACTTTGAACAGTTAGTCCTGCTTTTAAAGAAAGCAGTGCTTCTTTATAGGCCTCACTTTTGATCGTATTGACTGTGCCGATGACGCCAATATGCTGATTGTTTGTCACCTTGATCGCTGTGCGGGCTCCGGGCTGGATTACGCCAATGACCGGGATATCAAGTGTTGCTTTAATTTCATCAAGTGCTATCGCCGTCGCAGTGTTACACGCAATGACTAGCATTTTAATATGGTGATGTCTTAATAGGTAGTGCGCCATTTCCCATGTATATTGAAGAACCTCTTCTTCTGCTCGAGGGCCGTATGGACATCGTTTTGTGTCGCCTACATAAATAATTTTTTCTTTTGGCAGTTGTCTCATGATTTCCTTCGCAACGGTTAAACCGCCTACGCCGGAATCAATCACGCCGATTGGTTGATCCAACAAAATCGCCTCATTTTCTTTTCATTTGCTGCTGTAGTTTCGTTAAAGATTGGTTGAAAACGATGGCTTCTTCTTCTGAGAAAGCCCCTAGAAGTTCACTGACGTATTCTTGGCGTTTGACAATCACTTCTTGAATGATCCGCTCACCTTCAGGCAATAAATGAATGCGAACCACGCGGCGGTCAGACGGATCTTTCACCCGTTCAACAAGTTCACTTTTTTCCATTCGATCAATTAAATCGGTTGTCGTGCTGCAAGCCAAATACATCTTTTGTGATAACTCACCTATTGTCATATCTCCGAATTCATAAAGCCACTGAAGCCCCACAAATTGAGGAGGTGTAATCGTATATTGATTCAGAATTTCTCTACCTTTTTGCTTAATGATTGCAGCAATATGGCGCAATGATTTTTCAATTTCTGCAACATGGCCTGACTCATTCGTTTCCATTTCATTGATACCTCACTATAGCATCTCACTTTGATTAAAACGTACATTCCTATTTTCCTCGTTTTTCAATGAAATTGCAAGAAGAGACTCATGGAAACGATATAGAAATAACCGGCTCCTCCCTGGTGCGGAAGGAAAACCGGCTGACGTTAGAGCTCTAGCTCACCCATACGCAGAAGCTCGACTACGGCCTGTGAACGACCTTTGACTCCTAGCTTTTGCATGGCATTCGAAATATGATTTCGAACAGTCTTTTCGCTAATAAAAAGCTCGCTTGCAATTTCTTTTGTTGTTTTATCTTGGACGAGCAATTCGAATACTTCTCTTTCTCTTTTGGTTAATAGCGGCTTGGATTGAAACTCTTTCTCCTTCAAGTATTGTAACCCTCCTTGCTAAGGTGAGAGCTCTAGTCTCTATAGAATGGGATTCTGTATAGTCGAGATATCATATGCCGGGTACTTGAGGTAGGTGACGTTAAAATCGAGAATTCCCGCAGATGAGCGTCCAATTTCCTCCCCTTCAAACCGCACAAAAAAGGACGAGTCCCCTATAGAGACATCGTCCTTGATCAAACAAGCTGTTAAAATATCGAAATGGCTCCTGTTAAAAGAGCAATTAGTGTTGTAAACAGGGCTGTTAATACGGTCCATAACAGTGCGTACTTTTGCAAATCACCAATATCTTTATTCAGCATACTCACAAGCAGTAATGTTGAAGCCACAAGCGGACTCAGTAAATGGACAGGCTGTCCGATAATAGAGGCGCGCGCAATTTCCACTGGATCAATTCCGTAAGCTGCGCCGGCCTCAGCTAAGATTGGCAGCACCCCGAAATAATACGCATCATTTGAAAGAACAAATGTAAATGGCATACTCGTCAAAGCGACAATGAGTGGAAAAAATGAGCTGTATGAATCTGGAATCATGTAAATGACCAAGTTAGCAATGGACTCCACCATTTTTGTTCCAGAAAAAATGCCTGTGAAAATTCCTGCTGCAAACACAAGGGTAATGACCGTTAAGGCATTTCCTGCATGCGATAAAATCCGCTCACGCTGATCTTCAACTTTTGGATAGTTGATCATAAGCGCAATGACAAAGCCAATGAGAAAGAGTACAGGAATCGGTACGATATCCAATACAAGTGTCACCATGACAGCAATCGTCAGGAAGAAGTTGACCCAAATCAGGTTTGGTCTCTTCATATCTGCAACGCCATCTTCAATTGATGCCGCCAATTCAGGAGAGATCGAGACCTCTTCTTTATACTGAATCTCGGCAACCCCAATGCGCTTCCGTTCTTTTTTTCCAAGAACATACGCTGTAAAAAGGATAAAAAGACCGCCCCCTATCATCGTCGGGAGTAATGGAATGAAGAATTCCGCTGCATCTAAACCAAGTGCAGCAATCGCACGAGTGGCTGGACCGCCCCAAGGCGTCATTCCACTCATAATGCCTAATGATAATAATGAAATCGTCCCTAAAATCAGTGGGTTCATCCCAATTCTTAAGAAAAGTGGCAGCATAGCTGATACGGTAATCATGTACGTTGTCGTTCCATCACCATCTAATGCAACAAGCATAGACAAAATCGCTACCCCAAAAGCAATTTTCACCGGATCGCCTTTCACAAGACGTAAAATCAGTTTGATCAATGGGTCAAACAATCCAGCATCCAGCATGACACCGAAGAATAAGATGGCAAATAACAATAAAGCAGCAGATGGTGCAACGGTCTTGAGTCCATCAAGCATCATGTCCCCTAATCCGCTGTAAAATCCACCGATTAATGCAAAGATGATTGGCACAACGGTTAGAGCCACCACCGGATGCATACGTTTTGTCATAATAAGAAATGTAAAAGTCACGACCATCAAGATCCCTAAAATAGCTAGCACTTCATATCCCTCCATCCTCTTCTTTACACGATCCACAAGCGCCCCTTTTGCACTTGCGGCCCGAAATGTTAGCGCTTTCTATTTCAAGGATATAATAGCTTTTTTTATAATGAAAATATCGATTTTTTCGTCTATTCAATAAATTTTTTTTATAATTAGCCTTGCTGACTTCTTAAAAACTCAATGAATGCTTTCACAACAGACAAATGAAGGGAATCCGGCTGGTACATGAGCCATGTATCTCTTAAAACAGGCTGTCCATCTTTATACGAAAGACCTTTTACAAATAGCTCATCACTTGGTCTGAGGCAAATTTCCGGGACAATGGCATAACCTAAACCATGCTTCACCATCTCTTTTGATGTATCTTGCCTGTCTGTCTCCATTGTCACAAGCGGAGGCATCGTGAACGTCTCCTGCCACCATCTGTTAATCAATCGTTTTAATGAACTATCCGTGTGATAGTCAATGAGCGGCAGTTTCGGAAGGTCCTTTAGCTGTATTTCTGATTTTGAAATGATACAAAGGCGTTCTTTATCAAGCAAAAATCGCTCTCCATTCCAGTCGTAATCTCCTCTTAAAATCCCTAAATGTACACTTGATGTCCCTAATAAATCCATGACTTTTGTGCTCCATCCTGTGTTCACCATAAATTGAACATGTGGATACTGCTTAGAAAACTCTCTTAAAATTTCCGGCAGTTTATATTGAGCAAAGTTACTCGACACCCCTAACCTGATCGTTCCTTTGACCTTTTTTTGCATATTGAGCATGCCATCTTTCGTTTGCTGGAGCTGCTTGAGCATGTCATTTGCGTATTTAGCCAAGTATTCGCCCTCTGATGTAAATTCAATGCCTCGCTTTCTTTTAAAGAAAAGCTTCATGTCAAATTCCTCTTCAAGCTGTTTCAATCGATAACTTAAGGCAGGCTGCGATACAAATAATTTTTCTGCCGCTTTTGTGATGTTCTTCTCTTCATATAACACCTTTAAAAACCGCCAATCTTTCTCATCCATTGTGTGCCCTCCTTTTGACCTTATTATAAAAATATTTTATCAGTTTATCTTAAAATAATGTATTTAACTTATTTCTTATTATACTTTACCATTTTGATTAGATAAATAGTAACTAAACAATTGAGGGTGAGAGCAATGAGAAAAGTTCCAATCACAATCATGCGAGGCGGTACAAGCAAAGGGGTCTTCATTCAAGCCAATGATGCACCTTACGAACACGATGAGCTCGAAGCATTTCTATTAGACATTATGGGTAGCCCTGACCGGCTGCAAGTTGATGGAATCGGGGGCGGTAATTCTTTAACAAGTAAGGTGGCCATTATCGATAAAGCCACTCGTCCAGATGTGGATGTGAACTATACGTTTGCACAAGTCAGCATCAATGAAAGATTTGTCGACTTTAAAGGAAACTGTGGGAATATCTCATCAGCAGTTGGACCGTATGCCATCATTAAAGGACTTGTCCAAGCAGTTGAGCCTGTCACAACAGTACGTATTCTGAATACCAACACGAATAAAATCATTGTGGCAGAGGTAGAAGTCGAGAACGGAGAAGTAAAATTTGAAGGACAGGCAGAAATTCCAGGAGTGAAAGGAACAGGTTCTCCCATTTATTTATCCTTTGAGAAACCTGAAGGCGCTGTCACAGGTAAAACCTTTCCGACTGGAAACAAAATGGATACGATCCAGACAAAGTTTGGAGAGATTCCGATCTCAATCGTTGACATTGCAAATCCAATCGCCTTTGTCCGTGCCAAAGATATTCAATTAAAAGGAACTGAATTGCCTGAGGAGTTTACAGACGAATTGCTGGATGATTTAGAAGAGATTCGTTCCATCGCTGCTGAAATGTGCCATTTTGCACCAAAAGAACTAGCCACATTACAGTCTCCAGCTGTTCCAAAGCTTGCGATCATCAGCGAGCCTGCTGATTATGTAGATACAAATGGAATATTGAGAAGAGCAGCAGATATGGACATCATCGTTCGGATGCTATCGATGCAAAGACCGCACCAAGCACTTGCCATTACCGGATCTGTCTGTGTGTCAGCCAGCTGTTTCATGGATCAAACGCTTCCAGCTCAGCTGTTTCAAGGAAAAGATGATTCCCTCCGTATTGGTCATCCTGCTGGTATTATGCAAACTGAAATTGATATCTCACAAAGCAGAGTGAAAGTCATTCGAACCGCAAGAGAAATCCTAGATGGAGTGGTCTTTACAAAAAAAGACTATATGGTTCAACCTCAAATAAAAAGAGAAGCATAAATGAGACGTCATCTTGTCGACAAAGAGCTAAAATGAACTGATTTTAGCTCTTTGTCTTTTTTCAGTGTGAAGATCTTAAAGCAAATCCGTTTTAACACCGAATGCAACGGTTTTATACACACTCATCGAACGAGAAATTGTCTACTTGGGCGGTGCATCAATATCTCCTGCTGAATGGGCTTTTATATGTCCTTGATCATCTTTTAACTGAATATGACCATAACGGTTCACACCACAGCAAGTTCCTTCCTGCCATGTTTGCTTTTCACGATCTAATGAAATACGAAGCGGTTGATTCAGCCGATATAATCGTTTGTTATAAAGGGCAGTGAGGGCTTCAAATCCTTCCATTTGCCAGCGTGCATGGTATTTTTCAAAGGCCGCTGCCAAATCTTTCACTAGCTGGTCCGCTTTCACCTCAGTCAGTTCTGATAGGCAAACGGTTTTATACGGAACGTGCTCCGGCTTTGTCTCTACATTGATGCCTACACCGATGTAAATGGCGCTGCGGTCTGCTTCAATTAATGTACCAGATACTTTCGCTTCATTAATCAATAGATCATTTGGCCATTTGATTGCCAGCTGATCCTCTGCTCTCATGAGTGGTTTGAGTACATCATAAATGGCGAGTGCCGTCAGCGGGGCAATCGTTGATTGGGTGGAGATATCTACTGGCGGTTTTACTGTCATCGTGACAGCCACATTCCCTGTAGGCGTTTCCCACGGTCTGCCAAGCCTGCCTCTCCCTTCTGTCTGCTGCCGGGCATATACAGCAAATGAAGGGGTTTCTCCTTGCTGAATAAGCCTTTTCGCTTCATTATTTGTACTATCAATGGTGTCGTATTGAAAGATCTTCATGTGCTCTCCTTTGTTTCTTCTTCATTATGATTCTTTTATTATAACAAAATGAAACATGTGACCGTGATTCTTTAATGTCGCTGGGCCTGAAAAGTCTCTTTTTCCTCTTCTGTAAACGGTACAGGGGCACCGGTGTCTTTACTTATTTGCACCATCGTGACTGAGCCTGTAAAACACGGTTCTTGCTGTTCATTTTCTCCTAAATAATGAAGGATGAGAGAGCTTGATCCAACCTTTTCTGGCTTTACATACACACGCAGCCTCTCACCGATTTCCACTTGCTTGATGTAATCACATTGAAGGTTTGCCACGACCGTAATCGTCTCTCTCGCGCGCTTCATTCGCTTATCTACAATTCCCGTTTTTTGAAAGAAGGCAATCCGCGCCTCTTCAAAATACACAAATGGGGTGACATTGTTCATGTGACCAAACATATCCGTTTCTGAAAAACGGACGGTTGTTTCCACATAAAATCGAAACGATGCCCTCCACTCTTCAAACGGTTCTTCAATATATGACGGCAGCCTCATTTGATCCACTCCTTATTCGCAAACAAACGCCTCTCCCGTATTGGAAGAGGCGTTTGTTATGTTTTTGCATCCAGCCTCTTGTAAACACTCATCATGATTGGCAAGGAGGACTGAATGTGATGTTATTCTGCGTGATCGCTTCCGAAGAAGTTACGGAAAGCTTGTAATGTTGTATCTCGGTTAAGTGCTGCAATTGATGTTGTGAGCGGGATTCCTTTCGGACAAGCCTGCACACAGTTTTGAGAGTTCCCGCAGTTTGCAAGACCGCCATCACCCATAATTTCTTCTAAACGGTCAGACTTATTCATTGCACCTGTCGGATGTGCGTTAAATAGACGAACTTGTGAAAGCGGTGCAGGGCCCATAAAGGAAGACTTATCATTCACGTTTGGACAAGCTTCAAGGCAGACACCACATGTCATACACTTTGAAAGCTCATACGCCCATTGACGCTTTTTCTCAGGCATTCTTGGTCCAGGTCCAAGATCATATGTGCCATCGATTGGCACCCATGCTTTGACTTTTTTCAATGAATTGAACATACGACTTCGATCAACCTGCAAGTCTCTCACAACCGGGAACGTTTTCATCGGCTGAAGACGGATCGGCTGATCTAACTGATCAATCAGTGCTGTACATGACTGGCGAGGCTTTCCATTAATGACCATGGAACAAGCGCCACATACTTCTTCAAGACAGTTCATGTCCCAGTTGATCGCCGTTGTTTTTTCACCTTTTTTATTGACCGGGTTACGTCTGATTTCCATGAGTGCGGAAATGACGTTCATATTCGGACGATATGGGATTTCGAATTCCTCATCATAAGGCTTGCCATCTGCTGTATCTTGACGTGTGATAATAAATTGAATCGTGTTTTTTTCACTCATCTTATTTCTCCACCTTTTTCTTCGAGTAATCTCGTTTACGAGGTGCAATTAACGATACATCGACGTCCTCATAGTGGAATGCAGGTTTTTGGTTTTTCCCTTTGAACGTAGCCATCGTTGTTTTTAGGAATTCTTCATCATTTCTTTCTGGGAATTCCGGTTTATAGTGTGCGCCTCGGCTTTCATTCCGGTTGTAAGCCCCAATCGTAATGACACGTGCCAGCTGAAGCATGTTGTCAAGCTGACGCGTGAAGGCAGCGCCTTGGTTGCTCCATGAAGCTGTATCGTTGATGTTAATATGCTTATAGCGCTCCATCAGTTCTTCAATCTTCTGATCTGTTTTTAAGAGCTTCTCGTTGTAACGAACGACTGTCACGTTGTCCGTCATCCATTCTCCAAGCTCTTTATGAAGCACATATGCATTTTCTGTGCCATCCATGCTAAGGATGTTGTCCCATTTCTCCTGCTCTTTCTTCACGGCACTGTCGAATGTTGCAGATGATAAATCTTCTGCAGACTTTTCAAGACCGCTAATGTATTTCACAGCATTTGGTCCAGCAACCATTCCGCCGTAAATCGCAGAAAGCAATGAGTTTGCACCAAGTCTGTTTCCGCCGTGCATAGAGTAATCACATTCTCCTGCAGCAAACAAGCCTTTGATATTCGTCATTTGATCATAATCAACCCATAATCCGCCCATTGAATAATGAACAGCCGGGAAAATTTTCATCGGAAGCTTACGCGGGTCATCACCCATGAATTTTTCATAGATTTCAATGATTCCACCAAGCTTAATATCAAGCTCTTTTGGATCTTTGTGAGAAAGATCTAGGTACACCATGTTCTCTCCGTTGATGCCAAGCTTTTGCTCCACACATACGTCGAAAATTTCACGCGTTGCAATGTCACGCGGTACAAGGTTCCCGTATGCTGGGTACTTTTCTTCAAGGAAGTACCAAGGCTTCCCGTCTTTATATGTCCAAACACGTCCACCTTCACCACGAGCTGATTCACTCATGAGACGCAGCTTGTCATCTCCTGGGATCGCTGTTGGGTGAATTTGAATGAATTCTCCATTAGCATAATGAGCACCTTGCTGATAAACGATCGATGCAGCTGATCCGGTATTAATCATGGAGTTCGTTGATTTACCGAATACGATACCAGGGCCGCCTGTTGCCATGATGACAGCATCTGAACGGAAGGATTCGATTTCCATTGTCGTCAAGTTCTGCGCCACAATGCCTCGGCATACTTCCTCGTCATCTAAGACAGCACCAAGGAATTCCCAGCCTTCATATTTCGTCACAAGCCCTGCTACTTCATAGCGGCGAACCTGCTCATCTAGTGCATATAATAACTGCTGACCTGTTGTCGCACCAGCAAATGCTGTACGGTGGTGCTGTGTTCCCCCGAAACGGCGGAAGTCCAGTAATCCTTCTGGTGTTCTGTTAAACATTACACCCATACGATCAAGTAAGTGGATAATGGACGGCGCTGCTTCACACATTGCCTTTACTGGCGGCTGATTAGCTAAAAAGTCTCCGCCATATACCGTGTCATCAAAATGCTCATAAGGTGAATCTCCTTCACCTTTTGTATTGACCGCTCCGTTAATTCCGCCCTGTGCACAAACAGAATGCGAACGTTTCACAGGTACGATTGAAAATAGTTTAACAGCTGTTCCCGCTTCTGCTGCTTTGATAGTTGCCATGAGACCAGCTAAGCCGCCTCCGACAACGATGATGCTAGAATTACTCATTGTAGCCCCTCTCCCTCTTCTACTAATCTATTTCCTCTTAAACAAAAGCGAAAATTGCTCTTAGCCCTACATATGAAAGCGCTATAAATATACCTAATGTCACATATGTGGAGATTCTTTGTGAGCGTGGTGAAACTGTAATTCCCCAGCTGACAGCAAATGACCACAAGCCATTAGCAAAGTGGAAAATAGTAGATAAAACGCCGACAATATAGAAACCTAGCATAAATGGAGAGCTTAAAATATTCGCCATCATGTCATAGTTTACTTCAGCTCCAAGCTGCGCTTGAATGCGTGTTTCCCATACGTGCCAAGTGACAAAAATCAATGTGATGATACCTGTAATCCGTTGCAGTCTGAACAACCAGTTTCTTAAGTAACTGAAGCGAGACGTGTTGTTTTGTGCCGTAAAGGCTATGTACACCCCATAAACAGCATGATAGATCAGTGGTAAGAAAATCACGAACAGCTCAAGTGCATATCTGAATGGAAGCTGTTCCATAAAGTGTGCAGCTTTGTTAAACGCCTCTGGTCCATTCGTCGCAAAGTGGTTAATCACTAAGTGCTGTACTAAAAATAGACCGACCGGAATGACGCCAAGCAAAGAATGCAATCTCCGATAAAAAAATTCTTTGTTCCCCGACATTACTTTACCCCCTAGTAAAAAAAGTGCAATTGCTTGAAAATTGTCTTACCCCCGCTTCTTTCAATTGTAAGCACTTTATTCAAATTTATTGACAATTTCATTTTACTCCTATGTCAAAAAAGCGTCAAGAAACCGCGTACATAAATTAAAATTTTCCGAAATTTAAAAGTTTTAAATCAAAATTCGTTTTACTACAATAAGAATTTCTTAGACTTCAGGGAAAACTCTGTCATCATATGCCCACATAAGCTATAATAAATTGTTGAAAGAGGGGAGCCATACAATGAATAAATTCGAATCTAACTTAGAACAGCTAAAAGAAATTGAAGTCAATGGATTTGCCTACGAGCTGATACGCGAAGTTCTGCTGCCTGACATTCTTGGTCAGGATCATTCATCTATGATGTATTTTGCGGGTAAACTGCTTGCTCGTAAATTTCCTCAAGAGTCATGGGAAAAGATCCCCGAATTTTTCCATGATGCCGGATGGGGAACTCTCACGATGGTCCATTCTAAAAAACAGGAAATTGAGTTTGAGCTCGAAGGTCCACTTGTATCGAATCGACTCAGCTATCAAAAGGAGCCATGCTTTCAAATGGAAGCAGGTTTTATCGCTGAACAGATTCAGCTTCTCAATGAGCACGTGGCTGAATCCTATGAACAAGTAAAAAAGCGTGCTGATAAAGTCATTTTAACCGTTAAATGGGATTTAAGAGACCCTAGCTAACACTGTTTATGAAAGGCGACGACTTCGTGTCACGCCTTTTTTATATACCCTTCTATCATAGCACAGTTGGCGTACCGGTTTACGCATGTTTTTCTTTCTTCATATGCTGATGATTTCCAATATAAAAAAGAGGTGTATCTTTTTACGGAATACACCTCTTTTGAAGATTTATGAATGAGCAGCGGCGCTCACCTTTGATAATTCAAACGCATCATGAAGGGCTTCTACAGCTTTCACCATATCTTCACGATCAACGACTGTTGAGACTTTGATCTCAGACGTACTGACCATTTTCACTTGAATGTCTTTTTGAGCTAACACAGCGAACATTTCAGCCGCAACGCCTGGGTTTGAGACCATACCAGAGCCAACGATAGATACTTTGGCTAATTTGCTTTCTGTCTCAATCTGCTCATAACCAAGCGCACCTTTGTATTCTTCTAATACTTCAACTGTTTTAGACAAATCATCCGTTTTCACAGAGAAAGAGATGGAGGTCTGATTGGTGCTTGTGACAGACTGAATGATGATATCGACATTGATATTTTGCTTTGCAAGTGTCGTAAAAATCGTCGATAGCGTTGTTAAACCGCTTGAAAGGCCGCATACCGTCACGCGTGTCATCTGATCTTCAAATGCAATGCCTCTTACAACTAAATTTTGTTCCATAGATGATTCCTCCTCAATTAACGTACCCGATTCATTTTCGATACTAGAACGGACTTCTAGTGGGATTTGATAATTTTTCGCAAATTCGACCGCTCTCGGATGCAGCACACCTGCTCCTAAATTGGCTAACTCAAGCATTTCATCGTATGAAATTCCTGCAAGTTTTCGCGCAGACGGCACATAACGAGGATCTGTTGTAAACACACCTGGTACGTCCGTATAAATATCACATTTGTCCGCTTTGAGTGCCGCAGCTAGTGCCACTGCTGTCGTATCTGATCCACCACGTCCAAGTGTTGTAATATGTAGATCATCCGCAATTCCTTGGAAACCTGCTACAACGACGACTTTTCCCGCACTCAGTTCTTCTTGGATTCTTGCTTCATCGATGTCCACGATTCTTGCATTTCCGTGCACCTTCTCTGTTTTCATCCCAGCTTGCCAGCCTGTAAAGGAAATGGCATCATAACCTTTTGCTTGCAGTGCCATCGCTAATAATGAAATGGTCACCTGCTCACCAGTTGTCAGTAGCATATCCATTTCTCTTTTGCTTGGATCATCTGTGAGTTCTTTCGCTAGGTCTACTAGAACATCCGTTGATTTGCCCATCGCAGACACAATCACGACCACATCATTTCCTGCCTCGCGTTCAGCGATGACTCTCTCTGCGACATTGCGAATTTTTTCTGTCGATCCAACAGATGTTCCACCAAATTTTTGTACAATTAGTCCCATGTCTACCACCCTTTTTCAAAAGATCACGTGTGAGAGAAGAGGCTGCGAGACTGCTCTCTGCACTGCAAATAAAAAAGCAATGAGAGAACAAATCTCCCATTGCTTTAAAATCATCATCAAACGATGCAAACAATGAGATAGCCCTCCAAGAAATACATTCTTGACAGCCCTACATTTCTTCAATGTACAGCCAGCGAATAAAATGAGTGGATTTTATTCACTTCGGCGACGCTCCCCTTTCAGCCCTCTTCCTAGATCCCCTCGATCTCTGAAGGCTTACTCTTGAAGTTCGCACCTCTATCTTCAACAAACAACACGTTCATTTATTAAATTAGTCACATCTTAACAGACTTTTGGAAAAAGTACAATCTATTTTTTTAATGCCTCCATTAAAAGTTCAGCCGTTTGTTTCGGAATACCAGCGTCCTGAAAATCCTGGATAGAGGCTTCTTTCATCTTTTTCACAGAGCCAAAATGTTTAAGTAACTGCTTTTTGCGCTTTTCCCCGATACCTGGGACATCGTCTAGAATAGACTGGAATGCATTCTTCCCGCGCAGCTGCCGGTGAAAACTAATCGCAAATCGGTGCACTTCATCTTGAATACGCTGCAATAAATAAAAGGCCTGACTATTTCGTTCGAGCGCAACAATTTCAAGCGTATCACCCATCATCAGATTCGATGTCCTGTGTTTTTCATCTTTCACTAGACCTGCCACAGGAACAGACAGATTTAATTCATTTTCGAGCACATCTATGGCTGCGTTGATTTGTCCTTTTCCTCCGTCGATTAAAATCAAGTCAGGAAGCGGCAGTTCATCCTTTAACACCCGGGTATACCGCCTTCTAATGACTTCACGCATGGAAGCATAATCATCGGGCCCCTCAACGGTTTTAATTTTGTATTTTCGGTATTCCTTTTTATACGGCTTCCCGTCTTGGAAGACAACCATAGCGGATACGGGGTCTGCTCCTTGGATATTGGAGTTATCAAATGCCTCAATCCGGTATGGCATATAAATATTAAGTGCATCACCAAGCTGCTTCACTGCACCAATTGTCCGTTCTTCATCGCGCTCTATGAGCGAGAACTTTTCTTTGAGAGCAATTTTGGCATTTTGGTGGGCAAGTAAAAGCAAATCCTTCTTCTTTCCTTTTTTCGGCTGATGAACATTCGTTTCAAGCAATTGCTCAATCATCTCTTGATCGACGCTGTCTGGCACCAAAATTTCCTTCGGCAAAAAGTGGTTGTTCTTTTCATAAAACTGCCCCATAAACGTGAGAAATTCCTCCTCAGGGTCTTGATACATCGGAAATAGGCTGACATCACGTTCGATTAATTTCCCCTGTCTGATGAAGAAGACTTGGACACACATCCAGCCCTTATCATAAGCATAGGCAAATACATCACGATCGGATAAGTCACTCATCGTCATCTTTTGCTTTTCCATCGTTGAGTCGATATAAGCGATTTGATCTCTCAGTTCTTTTGCCCGCTCAAATTCTAATTGTTCGGCCGCTTCTTGCATCTTCTCTGTTAATTCTTTCTTGATTTGCTGATGTCCTCCGTTTAGAAATCTTGTGATTTCATCAACGAGCTGCTTATTCGTTTCTTCAGAAATGTCATACACACACGGAGCAAGACATTGCCCAAGATGATAATAAAGACAGACTCGGTCAGGGAGTGTCGCACATTTTCTAAGTGGATATAAACGGTCGAGCAGCTTTTTCGTTTCTCTTGCTGCTTGTACGTTCGGATATGGACCGAAGTATTTCCCTTTATCCTTTTTCACATTGCGGGTGACAATCAGCTTAGGGTGACGTTCATTCGTAATTTTAATAAAAGGGTACGTTTTGTCATCCTTGAGCATGACATTGTATTTCGGGTCATATTTTTTGATTAAATTCAGCTCTAAAATAAGTGCCTCAATATTTGAAGAGGTGACAATGTATTCAAAGTCTTCAATTTCACTGACAAGCCGCTGCGTTTTGGCATCATGAGATCCTGTAAAATAAGAGCGGACCCTATTTTTTAATACCTTTGCCTTTCCCACATAAATGATCGTATTTTGTCTATCTTTCATTAAGTAACAGCCTGGTTGATCAGGTAAGACTGACAGCTTTTCTTTGATCAATTTGTTCATATTTTCATCCGTCCTTGTTTTCCGCTTTCACTCCTTCTAGTGTATCACGAACATTTGTTTTATACCACGATGAAAGAAAAGCGGCTCTCGACTATACGAGAACCGCTTTTTGAGATCATGCCACGCGGGCATAGATCGGTTTATAGATGTTTGTTTACAAGCTCAGCTAGTGCTTCTTTTGGTTTGAAACCAACAGACGTTTCGACGACTTCACCGTCTTTTAAAACAAGAAGTGTTGGGATACTCATAACGCCGTATTTACCAGCAGTTTCTTGGTTATCATCCACATCAATTTTTACAATTTTCATTTTATCGCCCATTTCTTGATCAAGTTCTTCAAGAACTGGAGCAATCATTTTACAAGGTCCGCACCAAGGTGCCCAAAAGTCTGCAAGAACAACACCTTCTGCAGTTTCTTGTGAAAATGTTGCGTCAGTAGCTTTTACGATTGCCATTATTCATTCCTCCAATGTAAATTATGCTTTTTAGTATAGCATCTACCAATGTGACTTGCGAATGAAATGCTTACGAATCATTTTTTATGAAATGAATTAAAAAACAAACCGTATAATCGCACCAATAACAACAATCGCACCAATGATCATCAGAATGGTTCTAAGCATATGACATGACTCCCTTTCCGCTTCATTTACAATGTATGATGCCCCAACATTCTTCTCATCAAACATTGAAATATGCGATCAAGCCAGATCGACGGTCAACATGACAACCGACATAGGCGGCAGATCAATAGTCAGCTCGCCGTGCTTAACAGCAAATTGCCGAAAGTCTGCAGGCTGAACGGAATGAGGATCATCGAACGTGTTGTGCGCATTCATCCGATCAGCAGTCAGCACACGGCCAGTGACTTTCGTTTTTGCATCGATTCCCTCTATCGCAAGAGATACGTCTGCTTTTTCATGGGGATTCACATGACATAAACTAATATGCATCTTGTCAGATGACCGCGAGGCTGACACACTGACTCGAGGGATTTTTTCACCCCGGCGTTCATACGAAGGCGCATTCAATTCTACTTCAAGCGCTTCTTCTTCTTGATGCACTTGAAACATGTGAAATACATGATAGGTAGGTGTCAGGAGCATCTTTTCGTCCTGCGTTAACACCATCGCTTGCAGCACATTGACGGTCTGGGCAATATTCGCCATATGAATCCGCTGGCAATGGCGATGAAAAATATGAAAATGCAAGGCACAGACTAGAGCATCTCTTAATGTGTTTTGCTGATACAAAAACCCTGGATTTGTCCCCGGTTCTGGATCATACCATGTCCCCCATTCATCAATAATCATCCCGATTCGCTTATCTGGGTCATAACGATCCATGATCTCTCCGTGATCTACAACAAGCCGCTCCATTTCAGACGCCTTCTTCAGCGTTGTAAACCACTCATCCTCATCAAAATCGGTCGCTGACCCTTTCTTCTCCCATGTTCCTGGGACCGTATAGTAATGCAAACTGAGCCCATCCATCCACGGCGCTGCACGCTCCATTAATACTTTTGTCCAATTCACATCATTTGAATTCGCACCGCATGCGATTTTGTAAATGCGCTGACCAGCAAATTCTCTCACATACGTTTGGTAGCGTTTATATAAGTCTGCATAATACTCTGGTGTCATATTTCCACCGCATCCCCAGCTTTCATTACCTACACCAACATACGTCAGCTCCCACGTTTCTTGTTTTCCATTTTGAATCCGCCAATCCGACATAGGTGTCCCTTTAGGAAATGTGATATATTCAATCCATTCTGCTAATTCTTGAACAGAACCGCTTCCAACGTTTCCACAAATATAAGGCTCACATTCAAGTAATTCACACAGTCTCATAAATTCATGTGTACCAAACGCATTTGATTCAACGGTGCCACCCCAATGAGTATTCACCATCGGCTTTCGTTCACTCAGATCCCCGACGCCGTTTGCCCAATGATACTCGTCTGCAAAACAGCCGCCCGGCCACCTCAGCACCGGGATATGTAAGGCTTGAAGTGCCTTTAGCACATCGGTACGAATCCCTTCAACATGATCAATCTCTGAATCTTCCCCTACCCAAATGCCGTCATAAATTCCTCTTCCTAAATGCTCTTGAAAGTGTCCATAGATGTGTTTAGAAATGGTTCCAATCACTTCATTGACTTTTACTGTCCCATTCACTTATAAACCGCTCCTTTGTTTCGTGATAACATACAAAAAAACCCAGAATACCTAGGCATTCTGAGTGTATGAGCGTTAAGAATGGATATTCATGTTTTTTAACTCTTCATTTAAAAGCGGAACGACTTCGAATAAGTCACCGACAATTCCGTAATCGGCAATTTTGAAGATTTCAGCTTCTGGGTCTTTATTGATCGCAACAATGACTTTACTGTTGGACATACCGGCTAAATGCTGAATAGCCCCTGAAATCCCGCAGGCAATGTAAAGGTCAGGTGTGACGACTTTACCGGTTTGACCAATTTGCAGGGCATAATCGCAGTAGTCAGCGTCACATGCACCACGCGAGGCACCGACTGCTGCGCCAAGCGTTTGGGCAAGTTCTTTCAGCGGTTCAAAGCCTTCTTTGCTCTTGACCCCCCTGCCTCCTGCGACAATAACCTTCGCTTCAGATAAATCTACACCTTCTGATGTTTTTTTAATGACTTCCTTCACGATCGTTCTTAGGTTTTGAATATCGACAGAAACTGGCGTCACTTCTCCGCTGCGTGACGCATCACGCTCCAGCGGTGCCACGTTGTTTGGACGGATAGTAGCCAAAAGCAGACGATCTGTTGAAATGACTTTTTCAAAAGCTTTTCCTGAATAAATCGGTCTAGTGAAAACAAGATGTTCACCGGTAACGCTTACATCTATTGCATCTGAAATTAAGCCAGTTTGCAGGCGTGCAGCTATTTTGGGTGACAAGTCTTTTCCGATCGATGTATGACCGAAGAGCACTGCATCAGGATTGACTTGATCTAATATTGCTTGAAGCGCCTGCGCAAAACCATCAGACGTATAATAAGAAAGATGCGGGTGCTCGACGATCATCACATGATCCGCTCCATAATAAAGCAGTTCATCCGCTTGATCTTTGACGTGATCCCCTATTAAAACGCCAATCACTTCACCGCCATCAGCCACCTCGTGAGCGGCAGCAATCGCTTCAAATGTCACATTTCTTAATTTACCGTCACGACTTTCTCCAAGTACAACAACTTTTTTACTCATCCTATAAGCTCCCCCTTGTTCTCGTGATATCGTAAAGTGGATGTTTAGATGACTTTTGCTTCATTTCTTAGCAGGTCTGTCAGTTCCTTGACCTGATCCTGAAGCTCACCGCTCAACACCTTGCCACCCTCTTTTTTCTCCGGTAAGAAACGTTCAATTGTTTTTATTTTATATGGCACATCGTCTTCATCTAGATCTAGATCGTCTAATTCCAGTTCTTCTAAAGGCTTTTTCTTTGCCTTCATGATGCCTGGTAACGATGGATAACGAGGCTCATTGAGACCTTGCTGCGCGGTGACCACTAGCGGGAGCTCGGCAGAAATCACTTCCACATCACCCTCTGCATCTCGCTCAATTGAAGCTGAGCCGCCGTCGATTTGAATACTTGTAATGGTTGTGACATATGGAAAACCGAGTAATTCAGCAAGACGCGGGGCCACCTGTCCAGACCCGCCGTCAATCGCTACATTCCCTGCTAAGATCAAGGAAGCTTCTTTATCCTTGAAATAGTGATATAGAATCGTAGAAGCGGAAAACTGATCCCACTCCTCCAAATCATCTTCAACATTTAATAAAACGGCTTGATCGCAGCCCATTGCAAGTGCTGTTCTAAGCTGCTTCTCCGCATCTTCATTGCCAACTGTCACGACCGTTACTTCTCCCCCGTGCTCATCCCGAAGCTGAATCGCTTCTTCAATTGCGTACTCATCATAAGGATTAATAATGAACTCTGCCCCATCTTCTTGAATAGCACCAGACTGAATAGAGATTTTCTCTTCCGTGTCAAACGTACGCTTCATTAAAACAAAAATATTCATTCATTTCTCCCCCTTGTGTCGTACTAATCCCTTATTCCCCTTTAAAATTCGGTTTACGCTTTTCAATAAAAGCTTGGATGCCTTCTTTGGCATCATTCGACTGGAACACCTCAGCAAACTTTTTGGCTTCCAGCTTCATTCCGCCATCATATGAGTACACTTTTGTCGCATTCAATAACTCAAGCACATACTCAAGCGTTTTAGGGCTTTTCGCTGCAAATTTCGCTGCCAATGTTTTGGCTGTTTCCAGCGCTTCTTCCTCTGTTTCCGCAAGTTTTGAAACAAGTCCGCAGGCAAATGCTTCTTCTCCTGTAATTGGCTCAGCTGTTCCCATCATTTCAAGTGCTTTAGCTGATCCAACGTAGCGAGGCAGGCGCTGCGTTCCGCCGAATCCTGGGATAATACCGAGATTTAATTCCGGCAGTCCCAGCTTTGCATCTTTTGTTGCGATTCGAATATCACACGACATCGCCAGCTCAAGCCCGCCGCCTAATGCTGCCCCGTGAATGGAAGCAATCACCGGTTTTGGACATTGTTCAATTCGTTCAAACACTTGCTGTCCTCTGTCTGCAAGGCTGGCATAATCAGACTCTTCCTGCAAGGTCGTAAATTCTTTAATATCAGCACCTGCTGAGAAAAATCTACCTTCTCCATGAATGACAATAGCTCTCACTTCACTGTTTTGTTCAAGCTGATCAAACATGTCATTGAGTTCAGTGAGAAGCTGAGAGGATAAGGCATTTGCAGGTGGGTGTTGAATCGTGATGAGTGCTGTCTGTTCGTCTTGGTGTAAGCTAAGTATTTTTTCCATGTCAATCATCCTTTTTCAATTGTCTTTAAGATTGATGTATTCCGTTTAAGAGAAGATCATGTACACTTTCTGCGAGTGCAGGCAGGTCATACTTTTGATCATTCATGACCCATGTTGTAGCGGTTTCATCAATCGTCCCAAATACCATTTGTCTCGCTAAGCGGACATCTAGATTTTGTCTAAATTCTCCGGTCTTCTTTCCTTCGGTTAAAATGGAGTCGAGCATATTTAAATACCCTTTCAGCACCTCATTGATTTTTTGGCGCAGTTCAAGGTTTGACTGCCTGAGTTCAAGCTGTGTCACAAGGGCCAAATGATGGTCTTGCGATAGCAGGCGAAAGTGTTCTCGAATGAGGAGAAGAAGCTTTTCTTTGGCAGACGGTTTCTTTTGAATATCGTTTTCCATCCGTTCGATGAATTGTCCCATTTTTTCTTTGAACAATGAGATCAAAATGTCCTCTTTGTTTTTGAAATAGAGATAAATGGTTCCGTCTGCTACCCCTGCTTGTTTGGCAATCTTTGAAACTTGTGATTGATGGTAGCCGTTCTCTGCAATCACCACAACGGCTGCATCAATAATTTGCATGTACTTCGGTCTTTTCTGCTTCAATGTGCTTCGTCCCTTTCTAAATTGAATGAGCATTCATTCATAACTTTATGTTAAAAAGAAACGAGTGATTTGTCAAGTGATGTTCTTCTTTCTTTTCAACCTTTAGCATACCAGAGCAGACACGTACAATTCAAATCATCCGGCCGCTTGACCGGATGATGCTGGTTCATTCTCTCATCGATCGACTGGTTCTTCTGTTGAAGATGATTGCTTTCTTTTTTCTTCTTCAATTAACACTCTGCGCAAGATTTTCCCTACAGCCGTTTTAGGCAGTGATTCCTTAAATTCGTAGACACGCGGCACTTTAAATGAGGCAATTCTTGTTCTAACAAAACGATCCAGTTCATCCTCTGTTACATAGGCATCCTTCTTCGGGACAACAAAGGCTTTTACTGTTTCCCCTCTATACGGATCTGGAATACCCGCCACAACAACTTCTTGTACAAGCTCATGCTCATAAAGGGCTTCTTCAACCTCTCTTGGGTAAATATTATAGCCACTCGCTATGATGACATCTTTTTTCCGGTCTACGATATAGAAAAAACCATCCTCATCCATATACCCAATGTCTCCTGTAAAAAACCAGCCGTCTCTTAACACTGCCGCTGTCTCATCCGGCTGATTCCAGTACCCTTTCATGATTTGAGGACCTTTGACGATAATCTCTCCGTGCTCATATGGCGCTTTGAGTCCACCCGTTTCTTCACAATAAATACCGGCATCCGTATTCGGCCAAGGGCACCCGATACTTCCTATTTTGTTCGCTCCCCATAAGAAATTGGCATGAGTGACAGGAGAAGTTTCAGAAAGTCCATACCCCTCCACCAGCCTTCCTCCTGTTAGTTTTTCAAAACTCTGTTTGACTTCAACAGGAAGAGCGGCCGATCCGCTTAAGCATGCGGTGATGGATGATAGGTCATACTTCTCAATATTCGGATGATGAAGCAGGGCAATATACATCGTTGGTGCTCCTGGGAACAGCGTCGGTTTCTGTTTTTCAATGGTCTTCAAGGCATCCGCTGCATCAAAACGCGGAAGAAGAATCATTTGATGACCTTCTTTGACTGCAAGGTTTAGCACGGTCGTCATGCCGTATACATGAAAGAACGGAATGATTCCAAGAATCCGCTCTTTTCCACGGTTCGTTTTATACATCCAGGATGCACACATTTCTGTATTGGCTACTATATTTTCGTGTGTGAGCATGACCCCTTTTGGTAAACCGGTCGTTCCGCCTGTATATTGCAAAACTGCGACATCCTCTTTCGGTTGAAAGGATATTTGCGGAATCTGTTCTCCTGACGACTCTTTCATGATCTGTGAGAAATGATGAATGGAATCACTCTTCTCCACTTGGATGACCATGTTGTTTTTCCTTCGCTGGACAATCGGAAACAATATGTTTTTTGGAAATGGCAAGTAATCTTGTAGTTTTGTGATGATCAAATGCTCCATACTTGTCAGCGCTTTCATTTTATAGGCCTTTGGATACAGTAGATCGAGAGTGATCAGCACCTTAGAGCCGCTGTCCTCCATTTGATATTCCAGTTCTTTCTCCGTATAAAGCGGATTGGTTTGAACGACAATGCCGCCTGCTATTAAAACCGCATAATAAGAAATCACCGATTGCGGGCAGTTTGGCAGCATAATCGCTACTCTGTCGCCTTTTTTGACACCGATGTCAATCAAGTGACTGGCTAATTTCAGTGCATCTTCTTGTAACTGCTGGTAGGTGATGTTTTTTCCTAAAAAATGAATGGCTGTATGCTCAGGTGCTGCCTCTGCGGAGCTGAATAAGTAAGATTGCAACGTTTCATTTGGGATGGTGAGTTCGTGGGGAATTTGATTCGGGTAATGCAGAAGCCAACGTTTATCTGACTGCATAAAAACCCTCCTTCCTGAACTTTCGTACTATTTTATTATAGCAAACTTTTCCTTATGGCTGTTTGCTTTTTTCAAATCGAGCTCGTTCCATGACACATCTTCATTTTTTCGCCGGTGTTTCTATAGAGGCTCTTTTCCCTTCATGATGCCACTTTTCGTATAATCCACCGATCGCACGAAATGACTCATGGACTCTCTCCACGATCTGTTTATGGATACTAGGGTCATTAGGTAAATGTGTGTGGATGTTGTCCACTTGATATTGTCTCATCATGTCTAGGTACACAGTTAGAAAGATGGTGTCTTCTAAAATCCAATAAACGACTTCATCCGCCTCTTTTGTTCTTTTATGAAGCACTTTAATCCCTCGTTCATATTGAATAAGAATATAGCCGGATGGATCAATGTCGATATATGGACTCAAATCATCAAAAAAACCAGTCGTTTGAAAAGGACGTGCAATATACGGTTCATATATGTCTTGGGGAAGAGATGTCTTTTTGAGACAACTGTCAATGCGCTTTATGAGTTCGTCTTTTTGCAAGATTTGATTCATTCTGATTCGCCGCCTTTGATGAGTGAAAAGCTGTCAAGGTTTTCACTGACAGCTTTCTAGAATGTATTCTTCATTTTACAGGAACATGTAAACGGCACCAATAACCGCAAAAGTGCAGGCAACTACAATTAATACTTTGGCTAGTTTTTCCATGTCGTCTCCTTAAATGCCGGCTGCTACTACATAAGACAGCCCAACAGAAATAATGAGTGAAATAAACCCGACCGCTCTATTATCATTCTCAATCTCTTTGTCTACTTTAAATCGTGGTGTTAAAAATTCAAAAATGAAATAGCTGACGAGCAGCATCACAAAGCCGTATACGCCCCATCCGACCATTTGAAGAAGCGAGTTGTGCTGGGCGATGGAATGCTGAAAGACATTGGCAATCCCAAAAATCTTCCCGCCGGTTGCCATAGCAACAGCTAAGTTACCCCGCTGAATCTCTTCCCAGTTTTTATAGGAGGTCACGAGTTCAAATATGGTCAGAAATAAGACAAGACATAGGACGGCCACGCTGTAATAGGCGGCAATTTCCACAAGTTCATTTTCCCAAAAGGCTTTCATGCGTTTTCTCCTTTTTACTTTAATTCGACGATGGTGACGCCTGATCCTCCCTCGCCTTGTTCTCCAAAACGAGCATTTTTTACACTACGGTGCTGTTTTAATAATTCCTGGACCCCTTTTCTCAAGGCGCCAGTGCCTTTACCGTGAATGATCGACACACGCGGATAGCCAGCTAAGACGGCATCATCTAAGTATTTCTCGACTCTGCTTAAGGCATTCTCATACCGCTCTCCTCTTAAATCAAGCTCAAGTGATACATGATAGTCTTTTCCTTTGACCGCCGTGATGGCTTTCTCTTGTTTAAATTCCGGTGCTGATTTGATAAATTCCATATCTTTTTCTTTTACTTTCATTTTTAGAATGCCCATTTGGACACTCCATTCTTTGTTACCCGTTTGTTCGATGAGCGTTCCTTTTTGGCCAAACGTCAGCACTTTGACTTCATCGCCTGGCTTTAGCTGTCTTGCTGCTTTTTTCACTGGCTCTGGTTTTTTCTTACGGTCAAACTCAGGGACAGCTTCTTCAAGACGCTTTCTCGCATCAATGAGTTCATGTTCTTTGAACGAACGATGCTCACTTTTAATGGACCGAAGCTCTTGAATAATCTCTTCTGCTTCTTTTGTTGCTTGTTCAATCTTTTCTGCCGCTTTTTGTTCAGCTTCTTCCAGCAGTTTGTCCTTTTGTTCATTCCATTCAAGGATTTGTTTTTGCAATTCTTTATGGAGCTTCTCTGCTTCTTTTCTATAGAATTCCGTCTCATGCAGTTCTTCTTCTGCTTGTTTTTTGCTGTCTTCTAATGAAGCAATCATCTGATCGACTTCATTATGTTCCGCATGCATATCTGCTTTTGCACGGTCAATTAAATGATGAGGCAGTCCTAGACGCTTGGAAATTTCAAATGCATTACTTCGTCCCGGCACCCCGATGAGCAAGCGATATGTAGGAGATAAGGTTTCAATATCAAACTCTACACTCGCATTTGTGACGCCTTCTCGGTTATATCCGTATGCCTTCAGCTCAGGATAGTGAGTCGTTGCGATGACGCGCGCATTTGTTTGATGAACTTCATCTAAGATGCTCATCGCAAGTGCTGCACCTTCAGCAGGATCTGTCCCCGCACCTAATTCATCAAATAACACAAGTGAATTAGACGTCAAATGCTTTAAGATATCCACAATATTGACCATATGAGATGAGAATGTACTCAAGCTCTGTTCAATAGACTGCTCGTCTCCAATATCAGCAAAGACTTGATCGAATACAGCCACTTCTGATCCTTCTTCGACTGGAATATGAAGACCTGCCTGCGTCATCAGCGTAAGAAGTCCAAGTGTTTTTAAAGTGACGGTCTTACCGCCTGTATTTGGACCCGTGATGACGATCGTAGAAAAATCTTTGCCCAGCTCAATATCATTTGCCACAACCTGATCTCGGGGCAATAGGGGATGTCTTGCCCGTTTTAAATAAATCTCCCCTTGGTTATTCACAGTAGGTTTTGTGGCTTTTTCTGCTTTTGCATATTTGGCTTTGGCGAAAATAAAATCTAATGTCTGAAGTTCATTCACATTATGAAGCAATTCATCAATGTGCTCTGACACACTCGCTGTTAGCATTTGCAAAATCTTTTCAATCTCTTGCTTTTCTTTTAGGCGAGTTTGCTGCAAGGTGTTATTTAAATCTACGACCACCTGCGGCTCAATAAAAAGAGTTGCGCCTGAAGAAGATTGATCATGAACTATCCCTCCATAATTCGAGCGGTACTCTTGTTTTACGGGAATGACAAACCGATCATTACGAATGGTCACAATGGTGTCTGACAGCATTTTTGAGGCAGATTGTGAACGAATCATTGATTCTAATTTATCTCGCACTTTTGATTCTAGTGATCGTAACTGCGTTCGTATGGTGCGGAGGGCTGGCGTTGCGTGATCAAGCACTTCTCCATTGTCACCAATACAGCTTTCGATTTCTTTTCTCACGTCTGGCAGTAAAATCAGCGATTCTGCATATGTATGAAGACGGGGTATCTCTACTCCGTCCTCATACATAGAGGCGAGAAAGTGCTTCATGTTTTTTGTGGTATATAACAGCGCCGCAATTTCCATCAGCTCAGAAGGGCTTAATATACTGCCTATTTCTGCTCGTTTGACGCCTCGTCTAATATCCGTTAACCCGCCAAATGGCGCAGATCCTTTTAAACGAATCACATCTTGCGCTTCTGCTACCTCTTCTAGCAGATGCTGAATGCTCTCGATATCTGTGAGTGGTATTAAGTCCTGCGCTTTTTCTTTCCCTAAAGTCGAAGCAGTATAGGACATGACTTTTTCTTTTACTTTATGAAATTCTAATGATGCTAACACTTTTTGTTGCAGCATGGTCCAGCCTCCTAACGACTACCTGTCACGCGTTAAAAACTTTTTCATCTCATTGAGTGAAAATGTATTCACGACATTTGCTTTTGGTGTCCAGCCCTTTCTTGCAGCTGTGACACCGACGTCCATATGATCGAGCATGGCGATGTTGTGTGCATCTGTGTTGATCATGATGTTCACACCCGCTTCGTTTGCTTTCATTAAATGCTCTGTTTTTAAATCCAGTCTTGACGGGTTGCTGTTGAGTTCCAGTGCAGTGCCCGTTTTTTTCGCAAGCTCTATGAGCTGATCAATATTTAAAGCATAGCCGTCTCGTCTACCGATCAAACGGCCAGTTGGATGGGCAATTAAATCCACATGCTGATTATTCAAGGCATTTTCTAGGCGCTCCATAATGACTTCCTCCGGCTGAGAGAAGCTAGAATGAATAGACGCAATGACAAAATCCATGTCTGCTAGAAAGTCATCATCATAATCTAACGATCCATCCGGCAGAATATCCATTTCGACCCCTTTGAAAATGTGAAAATGTTCGAATTCTTGATTCAGCTTGTCAATTTCTTTTGCTTGCAAACGCAAACGTTCTTTTGTTAAACCGTTTGCTACTTTTAAATATTGTGAGTGGTCTGTGATCGCCATGTATTCATAGCCTTTTGCGATACATGCCTCTGCCATTTCGCGAATAGAAAAGGCGCCATCACTCCATGTCGAGTGCATATGAAGATCGCCTTTGATATCTTTTCGTTCTACAAATTGCATACTTTCTTTATACGAATCAATCTCTGCTCCGGTTTCACGAATTTCTGGCGGAATGAGCGGAAGTTGGAAATGTGCATAAAAAGCGCTTTCGTCTTCAAATGTTTTCACATCCCCAGTTTCGATCGTTTCAACCCCATATTCACTAATACGCTCACCGCGCTCCTTCGCAAGCTGTCGCATACGAATGTTATGATCTTTTGAGCCAGTGAAATGGTGCAGCGTTGTTGCAAATTGGTCTGTTGTCACAAGCCGGAAATCTACACTGATTTCAAAATCAAGTGCAAGCATGACAGATACCTTCGTATCACCGCTCGCAATGACATCTTTGACATCATCAAGAGCAACAAGTTGTTCTCTCACTTGTTCAGGGTTATCAGTCGCAATGATGTAATCTAAATCTTTAACCGTTTCACGCGCACGTCTTAAACTGCCCGCTCTTGAAAAACGGATGATTCCCTCCATCTGTTCCAGCGCATCATCAATTCGTTCTGCCACATCTAATGCAAAGCCAATTGGCAGTCGTTCTGGCTGCTTTCCCGCCTCCTCAAGAGCGGCAAGAATCTTTTCTTCTGTTTTTTTGCCAAACCCAGCAAGCGTTTGTACTTTTTCCGCTTCACATGCTTCTTTTAACGACTGTGCATCGTGAACACCAAGCTCTTGGTAGAGCTTAGCAATCTTCTTCCCGCCGAGTCCTTGCAATTTTAAGAGCGGGACAAGTCCTTCAGGCACTTCTTTTTTTAATTGTTCGAGTGTTTCAGACTGTCCTTTTTCGATATACTCTGTGATCACAGCAAAGGTTCCTTTTCCAATGCCGGGTAATGCTAATAGGTCATCTATTTGAGAAAGACTGCGGTCATCTTGTTCCAGTGCCGCAGCTGCTTTACGAAAGGCAGAAATTTTAAAAGGATTATCTCCTTTTAGCTCCATATAAACTGCAATTGTTTCAAGAAGTTTGATAATATCTTTTTTATTCATCTCTCATCCTCCAGCCGCTTTGGCATCTTCCTATATAAATATACAAACTTTCCCTTCATCCGACAACTTTCTGTCATGGAATGAGAAAAAACTTCTCCAAGAAAGGAGAAGTTCTTAAACTCCATACGTCGACCAGAGGTCTTTGACAAGACCGGACAGGTAAGGGGTGCTATTTACGATCACATCTGCTAACATTGATTTGCTCATCATCGTTTGAAGCGCATCGACTGGAAGTAATGCGGCCACAAACAATAGAATAAACACAAATAGATAGGTTTCAAGAAATCCTAAAACAGCGCCAAGCAGTTTGTTGACCTGTTTAATCACAGGGATACTTGCAATGGTTGTGAGCAATCCGCCGATGATAGCGAGCAGGATTTTGGTCAAGATAAACAGAATGATAAACGCAATGGTATTATAATAAGCTGTTTCTAGATTCCCACTAAAGAAAGCAAGCTGCGCTTGACCGCCGCTAAAATTAGGTGCTGGAATCCACGTAAGCTGTGGTGCAAGTGACTGATAAAACAGAGAAGCCACTAAAATAGAAACAACAAAGCTAATCAATTTAATAAATTGAAGAATAAACCCGCGTTTTAGACCGACAAGCGTTCCCATAAGAAGCAAAAACAAAATGATGATATCGATCACGGTAATTTCATTCCTTTTCTTTTAGATGAAGCTCTAGTTTTTCGTATTGCTCTTTTAATTTCAAGTAGTCGTGGACGACATTGACTGCTGTCAGTACAGCTAATTTGTTTATATCAAGGTATGGATTTTTTTCATTGATTTCTCTCATTTTATCATCAACAATTGAAGCAACATGTCGCATATGCATCTTCGTTTCTTGACCGATGATCGTATAGGACTGTCCGTAAATCTCAACTGTTGTTTTCGTTTTACCGCCGTCAGACAACGTTTCTCCTCCATTCCACGAGAATCCTAGTCTCTATCATAACATGTTTAGACATTGAATGGAAAGACGAGCCCTTCCCTGTTATGGTACACTTTAGAAATCAATGATATCAAGGTAAAAAGGAGTTATCCACTGTGCCCCAATCCGTCTTAAAAGCAACATCAGAAGACATGAAAAAAATGAAGAGCGTGTACGCTCAGCATTTAACTGACACTTTGCCGCCAGGCGCTCTATTTCAAGCAAAGGTTCCCGGCTGTACGATTACAGCTTACAAATCTGGAAAAGTGCTGTTCCAAGGACAAAAGGCAGAAGCTGAAGCGAGTCAGTTCAACCATTTACAAGCAGCTGAAACAAAAAGCAAAAAAACACCATCCATCACACAGTACAGCCCACCACCCGGCATCGCTTCCATGTCGGTTATTGGCTCAGATGAGGTCGGTACTGGCGATTATTTTGGACCCATTACGGTCTGTGCGGCTTATGTTGATTCCAGTCAGCTTGCTCTCATGAAAGAGCTCGGGGTGAAAGACTCAAAAGGACTAAAAGATCCGCAGATTATCAACATTGCCAAAGACTTGATCAAAACCATCCCGTTCAGCCTTCTCGTGCTTCGGAATGAAAAATACAATGCGATGCAAGAAAAGGGCATGAGCCAAGGGAAAATGAAGGCACTGCTTCATAACCAAGTCATCACCTCCGTGCTAGAAAAACTGGATGGCAAGAAACCAGAAGCCATTC
>Ga0006562J51391_1246357_pt1 | contig 60288 bp, 34 predicted proteins | sample Ararhi6_input_d2_FD_51391 | JGI IMG/M metagenome (IMG submission 51391) | reverse complement strand
CCCGCTTCGCCAGCCGTGCGATGGAGCCGCGCCGCGTCGCGTCCGCGCCGAGGCGGTTCAGGGAGCGCTCAAGACGCTTTTCGATCTTCGGTACCCGCTTGCACAGCACGTGCGCTCCGTCTCCGGTCGGCGTGGCGTTCGGCGTCGGTGTTCCGCCCCCGGCCGAGGCCGTGCCTGCGGCGGCGAGCAGTGCGCCGACGGCGGTGAGAGCCAGGACAGCGGTCTTGGTGGTCCTCATGACGGTGTCTCCTCCGGAAGGGGCGCAGGTCCCATGTGCCCGCGCATGCGGAGAAGTTAGGAGCCGTCCTTGTGGAAACCTTGTGGGCGCCCGGCGGTTGTGATCAGCCAGTCCCGCTCGGTCGGCAAGGGGATGTCGGTCCGCCTGCTGTCTCGCACGGGGAGCCGGACCTCGATCCGCGTGCCCCGGCCGCCGGGGCAGTCCTGGATCCGGACGCGGCCTGTGTGCAGGGCGGTCTGTTGCGCGACCAGGGTCAGGCCGAGTCCGGAGCCTGGGCTGTCAGCACCGCGCTCGAAGCGATGGAACACGGCGTCACGCTGCGAAGGAAGGATGCCGGGGCCACGGTCGTCGATCGTCAGCACTGCTGTCGATCCCGTGGGGTGTCCGCCTGCTCGAAGGCCCAGTTCCACTCGTGCGCGTCCGTCCCCGCTCCGGCCGTGAACCAGGGCATTGGCCAGGAGGTTGTCGATGATGGTCCGCACCCCGGGCTCCCATGCGTGCACGCTCAGACGCGGCATGACCGGCACGGTGATCTCCGCCGTGGGATACCTGCGCCTGGCGTCGGCCACGGAGGCGTCGATCACTTCGGTGAGGTCCACCGGGCCGAAGGCATCGGCCTCGACCAGGTCGCCCCGTCCGAGCTCCCTGAGCATCACCAGCAGACCCAGCAGCCGCGCGTGCTCGGCCTGGAGATCTCCCAGGACCTCGTCCCGGTCCGCCGATGCGAGGTCGGGATGGTGCGCGAGGATCTCCAGGTTCGTCTGCATGCTCATCAGCGGGGTGCGCAGTTCATGGGCCGCGGCGGCGGCGAACGACCGGGCGGTCGTCAGGGCTTCCGTGGTCCGCGCGGCCTGTTCGTCGTAGCGCGCCAGCACGGTCTGCAGAGTCCGGGCCAGGTCGTCCACCTCGATGACCCCGGTCCGTGTGTGGTCGAGCCTCGCCGCGTCCACCCTCGGATCGAGGCCGCTGGTGCGCTGTTGCAGTCGGCGCAGCGGGCGGCCGGCCCGTGAGGCGACAGCCAACGCCATCAGACCGGACGTCACGGCTGCCAGCAGCGCCACGGTCACCACGCGTCGGCGTACGAGAGCCAGTTGGTCCTTGCTCGCGGTGTCGGGGGAGAACAGCCACAGTGTGCCCCGGACGCCGGGGCGCGAGCCCTGCACACGGACCGACAGCACCCGCCAGCTCCTGGCCCCGTCCTCGACGGTGACCGGCGTCCGTGCACGGGTCGGCAGGGGCACGGAGGCGTCGGGCTGCGGGCCGCCCGAAACGGTGCCGTGCGGTCCTGTCAGCCGGATGCCGACATCCAGACCGGAGGCGTACAACTGCCGCTCACGGGCCTGCTCGACCGCTGCGGGACGGTCGGCAGCGGTGACCCGCAACAGTTGGCGGGCGTTCACGGCGGCTGCGTCGGCGCGCTCTCGTAGATGAGCGTCCTGCTCGGCGTGCAGGTCATGGGCGACCAGCAGGAGCAACAGCCATCCCGCCGCCAGCACCAGCACCGGCACGGTGGCACCGACGGCGAGCGCAATGCGCGTGGCCAGCTTCACGCGTTCCCACCCCCGCTGTCCGGGCGCAGGACGAAACCGACTCCCCGCACGGTATGGATGATCCGCGCCCGGCCGCCGTTCTCGAGCTTGCGCCGCAGATAGCTGACGAAGGTGTCGACGGCATCTGTACGCACCTCGACGTCGTAGCCCCAGACACGCTCCAGCAACTGGTCCCGGGTGAGTACGATCCCCGCATTGCGCGCGAGGACCTCCAGCAGCTCGAACTCGCGCCGGGTCAGTGCCAGCAGCTCACTGTCCAACCATGCCTCACGGGAGGCCGGTTCCAGCACCAGACGGCCGACGCGGACCGTGTCCGTGTTCCTGGGCGGCCGCCGGCGTAGCAGAGCATCCAGCCGCAGTACCAACTCCTGCAGCGAGAAGGGCTTGATCAGGTAGTCGTCGCCACCCGCCTGCAGCCCGGCGATGCGGTCCGCCGTCTCGTCCAGCGCCGACAGCATCAGCACGGGCAGGTCGTTGCCGTCCTCGCGCAGGGCCCGGCACACCTGGATTCCGTCGAGATCGGGCATGGAAATGTCGAGGACGACCACATCGGTCCGTTCCCGGCGCACATGGGCCAGAGCGGGCCGCCCTCCTCCGGCAAGGACTACCGCGAATCCGGCCAGCCGCAGTCCCCTCTCCAACGAACGCCGGATCGCCGGGTCGTCGTCCACCACCAGCACCTGTCCGCGACCGACGCCATTCATCCGGCCCTCCCTCTTGCGGTCCCTGCACCGGAGCGGTGCACACCTCGCCGTGACTACCGGGACAATGCCAGAGATGTGTCCCGCCCATCCCTGGATGCCTGATCGAGGATGCGCGAGGGAGCGGTTGTCCGTGCGGCCACTGCATGACTGCGGCGAGCGGGCGGCCTGCTCGGAAGGGCAGTGGGAGTGGGCTGTCCTGAGTCAGGACGGACTGCCCGGCCTCGCCGCCGCTGCCAGTGCCGGCTGGAGGCGGCGCGCGGCGTTGAGGTGGTCGGCCGTCCAGATGATGCGTACGGCCGTGGCCGCGGCCGGCCCGTTCTCGTCACGCAGGTCGTGGCGGAGGGAGTGGACCAGGCGAGCCTCGGCGGCAGGACTGCGCGGCAGCGGATCCGGGAGCGAGGTGTTGCGGCCGAGGCCGGCCGCCAGGTCGCGGTACCAGCCGGACACCCGACCCGCGATGTCCAGCAGTACGAGGCGGGCTTCGGTCCGGTCCGCTTCGGTGCGCTGTTCGCTGCCGCGTTGCCACAGCCCGAGCACGGCGTCGGCGGCGAGGCGCAGTCCGACGACGCCGGTGACCAGAGCGGTCATGTCCGCCAGCGGCACATGTTTCGGACCGCGTTCGGCGAGGTAGCTGCGGAAGGCGTCGTCGAGTCTTCGGGCGGAAGCCGCCGCCTGGCGTCTCTCCTGCAGCGGGGCGTCGGCCGGTGCAGGCCCGGAATTGCAGCGGCTGACCGCGTAGTCCACCGCCCCGGCCAGATACCGGGCGCTGTCCGTGTACGCCTCGGCGAGGGCCTGGTTGACGGCTGCGGCAGCGCCGCGCGGCCAGAAGAACAGACCCACCAGGACGCTTACCGCACAGCCGATGCCGATTTCCTGGATCCGCAGCAGCGCGATGTGCCAGTCCGGGTTCTGGTCGATGTTGAACATGATCACCAGGGTGATGGTGAAAGCCGCCTGGCCGGCCGCGAAGGAAATGGCTGAGGGGGCGATGCCGGCGATCAGTACGGCGAGCGGCAGCAGCAACCAGAGCAGGGTGCCGTGGTGGCCGATGAGATGCAGCAGTCCGGCCCCGATGAGCGAACCCGCGATCGTGCCGCCCAACGCGCGGACCGCGTTCTGCCCGGTGTTGAGCGCGTTCGAACGCAGCACGGAGAGGGTCCCCACAAGTACCCAGAACGAATGCTGAACGCTCGTCAGGTTGGCGAGGGCGACCGCGATGCCCAGGCCGACCGCTCCCCGGAGGCTGTTGTGCAGCCAGACCGAGTTCGGTCGGAGATGCGCGGCTGCCCGCTCGCGGGCCGAGGCCAGTGGTCGAGCCAGGGCGCCGGGCTCGCGGCCGAGCAGCCGATCCGGCCAGCTGCGTCGTTCGGCCGCCGCTGCCAGGTCCACGTTTCTTGCGATCTGGATGGTTGCGAAACCCAGTTCCTGGGCCCGGAATGACAGGTCCAGGGTTGCGATGAAGGCGCGGGGCTCCCACTTCGCGCCGGACCCGGGCAGGTTCATGGGCAGTCGGGTGGTCGCGCTGCGTTCCATGGCGGTCATGGCCTCGCGCAGGTCGCCGGAGGCGGTTCGGAGCGCGTCGGGTGCGCCGTACGGTACGTCGAGCAGGTCGGCCGCCTGGTCGAGCACCGCGGCGGCGCCCTGTCGAACGGCGTGTGCCTCGGGATCGCAGGTCGGGCGACCGCTGTGCGGGGGACTGCTCTCGGCCACGATGGTGCTCAGCCAGGTGAGTTCGTCGACCAGGCGGACCAGGGCGCGGGAGCTGGTGGACAGCCCGGTGGGCCGATAGGGGGTGGCGTCGAAGGCGGTACGGAGATCGGCTGCCGCTGCGACGGCCTGATCGGCGGTGTCCTTGCACCGCCGGACCCCCGCTTCGTCAGGCTCTCCGGCCGGCCGGTCGGCGTCGGCGCGTAGTTGTGCCGCGGCGGTCCGGCAGACCCGGGCGGCGTGCGGACCGAGCGGATCGGTGGCGGGCCGGGGCCACAGGAGGGAGATCGCGAGCATGGCGCCGACCGCCGCAAGGCCCGCTCCGGCGAGTCGCTCGGGCAGCTGGGACAGTGGTGCGGGTGTGGCCACCGGCAGGACGAAGGCCAACAGCAGAGCGGTCGTCGCCTCCGCGAGGACGGAGCTGACCACGCCGGAGAAGAGCACCAGGAAGCCGACCACGACGGTGGTGACGACCGCGAGCCAGGTCCTGTCGGCCACGAGCGTGCTGAGGCAGATGAGCACCACCCACGCCATCGTGAGACCCAGGTGAGCGCGCAGCCGCTGCACCATCGGGCCGGTGAACTCCACCAGCAGCAGCATCGAGAACGTGCCGAAGGCTGCGAAGGTCGCCATCGTCGGCGAGTGGAGCACCTGACTGCAGAAGGCGAACAGCGTCGGCATCACCAGTGCAGTGCGTGCGGCTCTGCGGGTGGCGGCCAACTCCGGATCGTGGGTACGCAACCATGCGAGGGGCTGCCCGCGCCGGATGTGGCCAGGTGCCTGCATTCGCTCGCACACCTCCTGTCGCGGGGTGCCCGCGTATCCCGTCGATCGAGAGTATCCGTCCGGCCGGTATGTCCGGCCCGGGGCTCGCGCAGCGTCGAGTGACGCTCCACCTGCGGGTCGTCGCCGTCGCTGCCGACGGCCCCCCGTCAGTTGTGTCGCAGTGCCCTTCCGGCCGCTGTCCGTCCCGGCGAGCTGTCGGTGGTCGGGCAGGCGGTCGGCGTCGCGCGTCTCCCGCGACGACGGCGGCCGCTCAGTCCCGAGTTGCCGGCTCACCGGGACCGCGACATGGGCGGGAACTGCGTTCGCGCAGCCGCTCGTGAACCGGGTGTCCTGAACTCGGGGTGTGCCCGGTGGACACTGTTCAAGGTTCACCGCAGGGCGGTGGACGAGACACTTGTTCGCATTCTGTCCGGTGGATATCTTGCCGGGATGAGGATCATTGGTTCAGGGTTCCTCGCCCGGAACTTGGCCGGTCAGCCGGGTGTGCATCCGGGCGTCACGATCTACGCCGCCGGGCCGTCGGGTGGCGACGTCAGTGACGCCGATGCCTTCGCGCGGGACGCGGAGCGGTTGTACGCCACCGTGGCGGAGTGCCGTGCCGACGGGGGCCGGTTGGTCTACCTGTCGACGTCGTCGGTCGGGCTCTACGGGCGGCCGGGGCCGCTCCTTCGCGAGTCCGGGCCGGTGTTCCCGTGCTCCGCGTACGGGCGGCACAAACTCGCCATGGAGGCGGTCGTCCGGGCGAGCGGCGTGGATCACCTGATCCTGCGGCTCGCCTACCCTGTGGGCCCGCACCAGCCACCGCACCAAGTCGTTCCTGCGCTCGTCGCCCAGGTCCGCACCGGCCGGGTGGGGATCCGGCGGGGCGCCCGTCGCGATCTGGTGGACGTCGCACACGTCGCCGCCATCGTCGATTCCCTGCTGACGACGGGAGCGGCGAGCGAGGTGGTGAACGTGGCCTCCGGGACGGCCGTTCCGGTCGAGCGGATAGTTGCGCACATCGCCGACCGGCTCGGTCTGCGGCCGGTCTCGACGGTCGTGGACGTACCGGAGGAGGCCGAGATCGGCATCGACCGGCTGCGCGCGCTGGTACCCGAGGTGGTCGGCTACGGCTTCGGCCCCGAGTACTACCGGGACGTGCTGGACCGCTACCTGCCCGTGGCCGAGGCGGTGGGCCGGTGACCGTCCGCGTGGGTGTCGTCATCGCCGCGATGAACTCCGTCGAGTACCTCGACCAGGCACTCGGGTCCCTCGCCACGCAGACCGTTCCGGTCGACGAGATCGTGGTGGTCGACGACTCTTCCGACGACAACACCGCCGCGCACGCCCGCCGTTGGACCTCGGTCCTGCCGCTGCGGGTGATCGGTACCGGTCGGCGGACGGGCATCTGGGGCGGTCGGCGGGCCGGGATCGCGGAGCTCACCACGGATCTGGTCATGCAGCTCGACGCCGACGACATGTTCGCCCCGCACCACGTCGAGGTGATGTGTGAGGCGTACACCCGTCGCCCGGGTCTGGTCAGCCCCCGCCCGCTCACCTGGACCGGACGGGGACCGTGGCAGCAGGCCGACTACCCGAAGGCACGGTTCCCGCTGCCCGGCGACCAGCTCGCCCAGCTCCTGTGTACCAACTACGTGCTCGTCGGCGCGATGTACCCGAGGAAGCTGTACGAGGAGATCGGAGGCTACCGGCGGACGCGGTACGGCGAGGACTGGGATCTGTGGCTGCGGCTGGTGGCGGCCGGCGCGATGGTGTCCAAGCCGGACGAGGCGACCTACGTCTACCGGGTGCGAGCGGCCAGCTACTCGTCACTGTTCGACAAGGATGTCGCGCAGACCGAGGTGCTGACCCGATTCCTCAGCGCATGCGACTCCCCGGTGTACCGCCGCGTCGCGAAGCTCGCGCTGCTGCAACGCATCGGCCCCGCGTTCACCGAAGGACTGGAGGCCCGGCCGGTCACGGCGGCCCAGGAGCTGATCCTCGCCGAGGCGGGACTGAGCCCGGAGCGAGTGCGGGCCGCGCACGCCGATCCAGAACTCGGGCTCGTCGTGCGGGTCGGCACGGGTGCCGGCACGGACGGCGGCGAGCACATCGCCGTGCTCGGCAGTGCGCCGGAGCGGCTCGTGCTCGCCGGTCCGGTCTGTGCCGGCGGCCGGGTCGAGGCCGACCTCATCGAGGACGAGACGCTGCGCCGGGACCGTTCGTCCCTGCGGGACATCCTCCGGTGATCGTCGAGGCCGGCCTCGCCTGCGTGCCGGCGCCGGGCCGTACCGACGAGGGCAGCGAGGACCATGGTGCGCTCGGGCCCTCGGCGATGGTCGTCGTGGACGGCGTCGGCCTGCCGGCCGGCGGGTGCCGGCACGGCGTCGCCTGGTACGCCCGGCAGTTGGCTTCAGCGACGCTGGCGGCGGTCGCCGCCGACGACGTCCTGCTGGCCGACGGGCTGGCGTCGGCCATCCATACGGTGGCGGCCCGTCACCGCGACTGCGATCTCGCCCATCCCGACACGCCATCGGCGGCGGTCGGGGTGCTACGCATCGGCGCGGACAGTGTGGACCTGCTGTCACTGGCGGACGTCGCGATCGCGGTCGACCTGGGTGCGGACGGCCTGCATGTGGTCGTCGACCGGCACGCCGAGGCACGAGCCGGTCTGGTCGGGGCGGGCCTGGCAGGGCACCACATCGGTACCGCCGCGCACGCGGCTGCCGTGGCCGGCCTGCTCGCCGAGCGGGAGACCGCGTGCAACCGGCCCGGTGGTTTCTGGGTGGCCGCCGCCGACCCGGACGTCGCCCGACGGGCCACGACGGCGACACTTCCCAGAGCCGGGTTACGCCGGGCGGTGGTGTGCACCGACGGCGCATCATGGCCGGTGGACTGCGGAGTGTGGAGCTGGTCGGACACCTTCGCTCTGCTCGCCTCACGCGGTCCTTACGGTCTCGTCGCGGCGGTCCGTGAGCTGGAGGCGGCGGACCCGGACGGCGTGCGCCACCCCCGGGTGAAGCGGCATGACGACGCCACGGTCGCGTACCTCCGGGTGCTGCCATGACCCTGCTGAGCTTCGACGGTCTGCGCACCGCGCGGGGCCCGCTCACCCTTGGGCAGCGGATCGTCCTCGAGAGCCTGTCCCAGCGCAGCGCCGACGCCGACTACACCTACAACATCGACCGGGTGGTGCCGGTGCCGCCCGGCGCGGACCTCGATGCCGTGTGCGACGCCGTGCATGCCCTCGTGTGCCGGCACGAGACGCTGCGGACGCGCTTTCCCGGCGGCTCACGGGAGCAGGTCGTGGACGGCGCGGGTACGCTCGCGGTGCGGGCGTGCTACAGCATCGCGGACGCGCGTGCCGCACTGGCCACCGACCCGTTCGACGTCGCGACCGAGTGGGGGATCCGCGTCGCCGTGGTGTCCCGGCGCGACCGGCCGCGCTCCGTGGTCCTGTGCCTGTCTCACCTGGCCGTGGACGCGTGGGCGGCCAACCTCGTCGTCGACGACCTGAATTCGTTGCTGCGTGCACCCGGGCGGACCCGCGCGACAACGGCCAGGCAGCCGGTGGAGCAGGCCGAGGTGGAGGCGGCGCCGGACAGCGTCACGCGGCAGGCGGATGCGCTGGCGCACGTGCGACAGGTACTGCTGACGGCGCCGACCGAGCCGCCCGGCGCGACCCCCGACCCGGACGCGTGGCACCTGGGCGAGCTCCGCTCCGCCATCGTCGACCCGGCTGCGCGGACGGTGGCGGCACGCTGCCGCACCACGGCGGCGGTTGTGTACCTGGCGGCGGCCGCGGTGGCCCTGGGCGCCGGGCGGCACGTGCTCAAGACGATCAGTCACAACCGGCAGACACCGGCCGAGATGGCCTGCGTGGCACCGTTCGCGATGGACATGTTCGTGCCGGTCGAGGTGTCGGGTGAGACATTCGACGCGGTGGTGACGCGGACCTGGGAGGACTACCGCCGAGCGGCCCGCCACAGCCGCTACGACCCGGCGGCGGTGCGGCCGCTCGTTGCCGAGATCACCGCAGACCGCGGCACCAGGCCCGACCTTTCCGTGCTGGTCAACGACCTCCGGGCGAGCGCGCGGCCGCGATTGGCCACAGCCACGAGCCCGGTGGCGAGCACCTTCCGCTGGGGTGAGCCTTTCCGGCTGCCCGGGCTGACGCGCTACCTCGCCATCACCGACGACGCAGACGCCGTGACGCTTTCCCTGCTGGCGAACGGCGCGGCCCTGCCTCACGAGCGGCTTCCGGCATTCCTGCGCCGATTGGAAGGGCTGATCGTGGCTGCGGCGGACGGCGACACCATCGTCGGGACCAGGAGCGGGTGGTGAGCCGGGTGCCGATGACGGCGCGCACGTCGACCGTGCTCGACGGGGACTTCGCCGACTGGTGGGCAGGGCGGTGCCGGGCGCACCGGTTCACCGTGCGGCGCATCCCGTTCGCGGAGCTCGACGAGTGGCGGTTCGATCCCGGCACCGGCGATCTCGGCCACCGCAGCGGCCGCTTCTTCACCGTGTGCGGCGCTCGCTCGGGTGCGGACGTGCAACCGGTCCTGCATCAGCCGGAGATCGGCGTGCTCGGTCTTCTGGTCAAGCGGATCGACGGGGCGCCCCATTGCCTGCTGCAGGCGAAGATGGAGCCGGGCAACGTCAACACCGTGCAGCTTTCGCCGACCGTGCAGGCCACCCGCAGCAACTACACCCGCGTGCATCGCGGCGCGCCGGTGCGCTACCTCGACTACTTCGCCGACCCGGGCCGAGGACGGGTGCTTGTCGACACGCTTCAGTCCGAGCACGGCGCGTGGTTCCACCGCAAGCGCAACCGGAACGTGATCGTGGAGACGGACGAGGACGTGCCGGTGCACGACGACTTCCGGTGGGTTCCGCTGTCCGAGGTCGGCACGCTGCTCACCGTCCCGAACCTGGTGAACATGGACACGCGCACGGTGCTTGCGTGCCTGCTGGGCCGGCACGCGCTCGAAGCCGACCCCGCGTTGCTGAACTGGTTCACCGAGATGAAGGCTCGGCACGACCGGACGACGGCGCTCGTCGGGCTGGACACCGTGCCCGGTTGGCTGCGCACCCCGACGGAACTGCGCAGCACGGACGGGACCGGGTTCACGGTGCTCGCGGTGTCGGTGACGGCGCCCAACCGGGAGGCGACCGCGTGGACCCAGCCGCTGCTGGCACCCGAAGCTCCGGGCGTGGTCGCGTTCCTCGCGCGCACCACCACGGCCGGCCGCACCCAGCTGCTCGTTCGGGCCAGGCCGGAGATCGGCTGCCGGGACGTGGCTGAGCTGGGGCCGACCGTACAGACCGGCACCGGCCAGGACGAGCCCCTGCTGTCGGCCGTGCTGGCGCTCGCCGCCGCCCCGGGGCGGGTGTGGTACGACACGGTCCTCTCCGAGGAGGGCGGCCGGCTCTGGCACGCCGAGAGCCGTTACCTGGTGGTGGACGCCGGTGAGACCGTGCCGTCGGACGTGGGGGCCGACTTCCGCTGGGCAGACCTCGCCGCACTGACCGGGCTGCTGCGGCACAGTTACTACCTCAACGTGCAGGCGCGCAGCCTGCTCGCGGGTCTCGCGATGGCGGGCGGAAGGCGGTCATGAAGCGTTTGCGGTTCGGTGTGCTCGGTACGGCCTCGATCGCCCGGAGGCGGATGTTGCCCGCGTTGCTGGCGGCGCCCAGCATCGAGCCGGTCGCGGTGGCCAGCAGGGATGGGGCCACGGCTGCACGTACGGCCGAGGAGTTCGGCCTCGTGCCCGTGGCAGGTTATGAGCGACTCCTCGCCCGCGAGGACATCGACGCCGTGTACATCCCGCTGCCTACCGGCTTGCACGCCCGGTGGATCGGGGCGGCGCTCGCCGCCGGCAAGCATGTGCTGTCGGAGAAGGCACTCGTCCCCGATCACGCGACGGCGGTGTCCCTGGTCGAGCAGGCGCGGCACGCACGGCTGCTGCTGATGGAGAGCTTCATGTTCCTCCACCACAGCCAGCACGCGGCCGTCGGGGCCATGGTCGCGGACGGCGTGATCGGCGAACCGAGGTCGTTCAGCAGCGCGTTCGGTGTCCCGCCTCGGCCCGACGGGGACGTGCGATACAGCGCCGACCTCGGTGGCGGCGCGCTGCTGGATCTCGGCGTGTACCCGATCAGGGCGGCACAGCTGTTCCTCGGGCCCGAGTTGACCGTCGTCGGCTCGGTGCTGCGGCACGACCCCCGCCACGGTGTCGACGTCGCCGGCAGCGCGCTGCTGTCCACCCCGGGAGGCGTGACCGCCGAGTTGTCGTTCGGCTTCGAACACGCCTACCGCAACACCTACGCGTTGTGGGGCAGCCGTGGCCGGCTCAGTCTGGGCAGGGCGTTCACTCCGCCCGACGAGCTGGCCCCGATCGTACGCATCGAAGGCGAGGACGGCGTGCGGGAGGTGGCGCTGCCGCCGGACCGGCCGTTCGTCAACATCGCGGAACGGTTCGCCAGGACCGTGCTCGACGGCGCGGACTTCGCACCGGCGGGCGAGGCCATCCTTCGGCAGGCCGCTCTGGTCACCGCGGTGCGTGAGCACGCGACCTGAGCGTCTCGAGGCCGACCAGATCGTCCGGCGCCGCGTCCGCCACCTCCTCGTCGAACCGCGCCAGCCGGCCGCGCAGGGCGAGGGCGGCGACCACGACGATGGCGGCGCCGAGCAACACGTACAGCAACCCGATTCCGCGCCCGGGCCCGGTTCCGATGAGCGCGCCGACCGTCGACGCGAGCGCGCCGCCGTCGGCGAGCAGCGGCTCCAGCAGCCGACCGCCGTACGGTGCGACCAGCCCGAAGCCTATCGGCAGCGTGGACCACGCGATCAGCGAGTTCAGCGCCAGCACCCGGCCGTGCAACCGCTGCGGAACCTTGACCTGCACGATCGTGTTGTAGATCCCGTTCAGCAGCGTGAGCCACAGCGCCATGCCGAACGCCCCCACTGCGATCACGGCGAGGTCCGGCCGCACTCCGGTCACGACAGAGCAGGCGGCCAGTGCGAACGTGCACAGCAGCACCGCCCGCATGCGCAGGTGCCGAGGCCCTCCCCACACGGTCATCACGATGCCGCCCAGCGCCACGCCGAGTCCGCCGGCGAACGACACCGTCCCGACGTCGGACAGCGTGCCGAACGACAGCACCAGTGGTGAGGTCATCAGGAACAGCGGCGACAGGAACACGTTGAGGCAGGCGAAGAACAGCAGCATCCGACGGAACCCGGAATGCCGCCACGAGTAGGCGAACCCGGCCGAGATCTCCGTGAGGACCGGTTCCTTCCGCTGCCAGGGCATCGTGTCGGGGAACCGTACGGCCAGCGTCACGAGGACGGCGAACACGTACGTCGCGACGTCGATCACCAGCACACCGTCGAGCCCGATCGCCGCCATGAGTCCGGCGGCCCCGAGCGGCACCACCAACTGTGCCGTACCGCCTGCGAGTTGCACGATTCCGTTCGCGTGCCCCAGGTACCGCTTCGGTACGAGCTGCGGCACCGCCGAGGTGTACGCGACTCGTTGGAACGCGAGCGCGACGGACAGCAGCGCCAACAGCGGGTAGACGTGCCAGACCGCCAAGTTGTGCGTCCACAGCAGCACGCCGAGCAGGAGTTGCACACTGCCCGCAGTGCCGTCGCCCCACAGCATCACCGCGCGCCGGGACGTCCGGTCCACGATGGCGCCCGCCAGCGGCGCGGCCAGCATGCCCGGCACCAGGCCCACCACCGCGAACAGCGCGAACCGGGCCAGGGAACCGGTGGTCTGGTAGATCCACAGCGGCAACGCGAACTGGGTCAGCGCGGAGCCGGTCATCGAGAAGAGCTGGCCGGCGGCGACTGCGAGGAACCGGCGCATGCTCGGGCGAGGGCCCGGTGGCGTGACCGGTGTCGCCGACCGGGAGATGGCGTGCAGTCGCCAGTGCTCGCCCGCCGGTGCCGGTTCGCCCGCTGTTACGGCCGGGTGGGTGCGCGTCACGATGTCGGCGAGCTCGCCGGCCCGGAAACGCGGGAAGAAGTGCCCGGCCTCGTCGAGGACGACGACGGCGGCGACATCGGTCAGGAGGTGCCACTCGCGGAAGCGTTCCTGGTAGTACTCGGTCGCAGGGTCGCGGTCGCCGGCCACGGCGACGATCGGCGCGGACAACCGCGTGGCCGGCTCCGCGAACAGGTCGGTGAAGTACTCCTCGGCGGCCTCGGTGTCCCGCCGCATGTTCCGGACGATCCGCTCGGCCTGCGCCGGTTCGAGGTCGTGCACGTCCACGCCCATCGACATGAGCCAGTTGGCATAGGTGCGGTCGCCGCGCAGGGCGTCCAGGCGGGTGAGGCGTGAGAACCGCTTCGTGCCCGGGCGTCCGAACGGGAACACCGCGCCTATGTAGACGGCGTCGACGGCCCTCCCGGTGGCCTCCAGCCGCCGGGCGATCTCCACGGCGAGCGCTGCCCCGACGCCGGAGTGGCCGTACAGCACGAGCGGGCCGCCGATCCTGTCGAGGATTTCCCGCGTGCACCGGCCGGCCACTTCGTCGAACGGCAGGCGTTCCTCGGCGAGGCCGATGTCGTGGCCCGGTGTCGCCACCGACCACAGCGCACAGTGCTCGGGCAGGCCCTCCGCGAGCGGCTGGTACACGACGGCGCTGCCGCCGCCGTAGGGCACACAGACGTAGGTCGTGGCCGCCGACGCGCGGTCCGGGGTCAGGTTCTGCAGCAGATCGCGGTCGTCCTCGCCCGGGCGGTCGATCATCGCGGCGAGCCGCCGTACGGTCGGGTACCGGAACAGGTCCATCACCGCGACCGGGCGGCCGACCACGCGCCCGATGCGGGTAACCGCCCGGACGGCCAGCAGGGAATGGCCGCCCAGGTCGAAGAAGTCGTCGTCGACGCCCGGCTGTTCGATGTCGAGCAGCTCGGCCCAGACGTCGGCGATCGCGCGCTCGGTGCCGGTCCCCGGCCCTGCGCTCCGCCCCGTGCGTACCGGTCGCGGGGCGGGCAGGCGGGAGCGGTCCACCTTGCCGCTCAAGGTCAGAGGCAGCGTCGACAGGTTCACGAACGCGGACGGAACGAGGTACGCGGGCAGGAATTCGGCGAGGTAGCCGCGCAGCGCAGCCTGTTCGAGCGCGTCGTCATCGGTCACCACGTACGCGACCAGTGCCTCGCCGAACGCGGTGACGGACACCTCGCGCACGGCGGGATGGGTCAGCAGAGCGGCCTCCACCTCCCCGGGCTCGACGCGGAAGCCCCGCACCTTCAGCTGGTCGTCGAGGCGGCCGAGGAACTCCAGCGCGCCGTCCGGCCGCCACCGCACACGGTCGCCCGTCCGGTACAGGCGCGCTCCCGGTGGCCCCCACGGGTCCGGGACGAAGCGCGCCGCGGTCGGTGCCGGCAGGCCGAGGTAGCCGCGCGCCACCCCGGCGCCACCGATGGCCAGCTCGCCGGGTGCGCCGGGCGGCGCCAACCGGCCGTGCTCGTCGAGCACTCGGGCGGTTGTGCCTGCGATCGGCCGCCCGATGTGGACGTCGTCGTGGAGCTCGCCGGCCGTGGCCACGATCGTGGTCTCCGTCGGACCGTAGGTGTTCAGCAGGCGGACGCGATCGCCGAACCGGTGCCGCCACCGTGCCACGGCAGCCGCGCGCACCTGCTCGCCGCCGATGACCACGAGCCGTAGTCCGTCCGGCCACGGCACGTCGTCCACCATGTCGACCAGCTGGTGGAAGTAGGCCGTCGGCAGGTCGAGGAGGGTGATGTCGCGCCGCTGCGACAGCAGCTCGGGCAGCCGGGTGCCGCCACCGGGCAGGAGCACCACGGCCGCGCCGGCCACCAGCGCCGGGTAGATCTCCTCGGCATGTGTGTCGAAGCTCAGGGACGCGAACTGGACGACCCGGTCGGCGGGGGAGAGTCCGTAGGCGTCCCGCATCCACCGGACCCGGGCGGCGAGGCCGCCGTGCTCGACCACCACCCCCTTCGGCGCGCCGGTGGAGCCGGACGTGTAGATGACGTAGGCGGCGTCACGCGGCCCGAGCTCGACGGGCTCGCACGGACGGTCCGAGTCGGCCGACCGGTACTTCTCGTCCACCACCAGCACCGCGCCGCTGTCCATGACGAGCCGTGTCATGCGTGCGGGCGGGAGCTCGGGGTCGAGCGGCAGGTATGTTCCGCCCGCCCGCCATACGGCGAGCAGCGCCACGATCGCGTCGACGGATCTGGGCAGGGACACGGCGACGACGGCGCCCCGGACCACGCCGTCCCGCTGCAGCGTCGCGGCGAGCCGATCGACGCGCCTGTCGAGCTCGGGGTAGCTGATTTCCACGGCGCCGCACACCACGGCCGTCCCGTTCGTGTGCGCCCGTGCGGACGTTGTGATGAGGTCCGGGACCGTATCCGCCGGCAGGGCGTCGTCATCCGTCGGCACGGCGCCGGCGAGGCCGGTGAGGCGCTCGTGGTCGGCGGTGGTCAGCACCGGCAGGTCCGTCAGCGGGGCCGCCGGTGTCGCGACGACGCCCTCCAGCAGCGTGACGAACCGGTCGGCCAACGCGGCCGCCGTCCCCTCGGCGAGCTTCCCGGTGTCGTAGGTGAATGCCAGCAACAAGCCGTCGGGCCGCCGCCACGCCTCGAGCATGAGATCGAACTTCGCCTGCCGGTAGCCGGAGTCGAACGGTTCGAGCTGCAGGTCACCGAAGGCGTCCTGGTCGGTGTCCTGGCTGTGCAGGACGGCCATGGTCTGAAAGAGCGGTGTCCGGTCGAGGTCCCGCCGGATCCTGAGTGTCGTCAGCAGCTCCTCGAACGGTACCTCCTGGTGAGCCATGGCCTCCAGCACGGTGTCGCGCGTGCGATGCAACAGGTCGGCGAAGGAGTCGCCGTCGCGCAGCGTCCCGCGCAGTACCACCGTGTTGCTGAGATAGCCGATGAGCGGCTCGAGCTCGACCCGGTCACGGCCGGCGGTCGGCGATCCGACCAGCACCTCACGCTGCCCGGTGTGCCGCGCGAGGAGCAGCTGGTAGGTGGCGAGGAGGGTCATGAACAGCGTGACGCCCCGCTCCCGTGACATGCGCTCCAGCGCCTCGGTCACCTCCAGCGACACGCGCCGGGACTGGAACTCGCCCGGCGTGGGCGTGTCCTCGGGCCTCCGGTCGGCGGGAAGTTCGAGCACCGGGGGGTCGGCGAGCTGCGCCTGCCAGTACGCGAGCTCCGCGCCGTTGTCCCGTTCCCGTTGCCACTGTGCGACGTCGCCGTGCTGCACGGGTAGCGGCGGAAGCTGCCCGCCGGAGTACAGGGTGGACAGTTCGGCCAGCATGGTGGCGAGCGACCAGCCGTCGGCGACGATGTGGTGCAGCACTATGCACAGCACGTGCTCGTGCGCGTCGACCCGTATCAACGTGAACCGCACGGGTGGAGCCTCGGCCAGGTCCAGTGCGGCGTTCACCCGCTCGGCCACGAAACGATGGGCCCCCTCGTCGTCGGCCGCCTCGAGGTGCTCGACCCGCACCGGTGCCGGTGGCTCCACGACGGCGACCGGGCGCCCGTCGTCGTCGGGGAAGCGCGTACGCAGCACCTCGTGCCGGGCCACGAGTTCGGTGCAGGCGCGTTCGAACGCGGCGACGTCGAGCGGGCCGCGCAACCGCCTGACGAGGTACATCGTGTACGAGGCGTCGGCGGGATCGAGCCGGTGCAGGAACCACAGACGTTCCTGTGCGGGGGAGAGCGGCGGAGGTCGGTCGCCGCGTGGCCGGGGCCCTTCGGTAGGGGCGTGCTCCGTGAGCGTGGCCGCGAGCGCGGCCACGGTCGGATGCGTGAAGAGGGTGCGCACCGGGAACGCGCCGAGCCGGGCGGCGACCTTCGTCGCGAGCAGCGAGTGGCCTCCGAGTGCGAAGAAGTCGTCATCGACGCCAACGGTCTCGACCGTCAGCACCTCGGCGAACACTGCCGCCACCCTCCGCTCGGCCGCGGTACGGGGCGGCCCGCCGCGGGACACCACGCGGCCGGGGACGGGCAGGGCCTTGCGGTCCACCTTGCCGTTGAGGGTCAGTGGCAGCTTGTCGAGCTCCACCACGGCGTCCGGCACGAGGTATGCGGGCAGCACCTCGGCGACGCGCGTGAGGACTCCGGTCGCGGACCCGGTGACGTAGGCGACCAGGCGGTCGTCGCGCACCACCACGACGGCCCGGCGGACCGACGGCTGCGTCTCCAGCGCGGCCTCGATCTCGCCCGGTTCCACTCGGTGGCCCCGTACCTTGACCTGGTCGTCGAGTCGGCCGAGAAACTCCAACTCGCCGTCCGGACGCCGCCGGACCCGGTCGCCCGTGCGGTACCACCGTGAGCCGTCCGCATCGGACACGAACCGCTCCGCGGTCAGCTCCGGCCGGCCGTGGTAGCCGACCGCGAGTCCGGCACCGCCGATCAGCAACTCGCCGTCCACGACGGACACCCGGGTGTTGGGGAGCGGCAGACCGATCGACACACGCATGGGGTCCTGCGGCACCTCCCATGACGTGGACCAGATCGTGGTCTCGGTCGGCCCGTACACGTTGAGCAGCCGGGCGACCCGGGCCCGCAGCTCCCCGGCGAGCGCCAGAGGGAGCGCCTCGCCGCCGACGAGCGCGCAGACCGCCGTCGCGTCGATGCCGCCGTCGAGCATGGTGCGCCACCCGGACGGGGTCGCCTGGACGTGGGTGACACGGCGGGCGCGGACCAGCCGGGCGAGCGCGCCGCCGTCACGGGCCGTGCCGCGGTCGGCCACCACGACCCGGCCACCGCTCACCAGAGGGAGGAACAGCTCCAGCGCCGAGATGTCGAACGACAGTGACGTGGCGGCCAGCCACACGTCGTTCGGTCCGGCGTCCAGCAGCCGCCGCATGCCGACCAGAAGGTTGGTCAGCGCACGATGAGGGATCACCACTCCCTTGGGCCGTCCGGTCGATCCGGACGTGTAGATGAGGTATGCGGTATCGCCGGACTGTCCGGACTGCCCGGGTGGCCCGCCCTCGCGGAGCCGCCGCATCCAGTCGTCGGTGAGCACCACTCGCGCGCCGGAGTCGGCCAGCACGTAAGCGATGCGTGCGGCCGGATAGTCGGGGTCCACCGGAAGGTACGCCGCACCGGCCAGCATGATCCCGAGCAGCGCGCCCACCGTCTCCGCCGACCGGGTCAGCCGGACCGCCACCACGTCGCCCCTCGCGACCCCCTCGCGCGCCAGCCCCGTCGCCACCCGCTCGGCCAGCGTGAGGAGCCCGGCGTAGCCGATCCGGGTGTCGCCGCACTCCACCGCGGTCGCGTCGGGCCACCGCCGTGCCTGTTCCCGCACGAGGTCGACGACGGTCGCGTCCGGCACCTCGGCCTCGGAATCCGGCTCGGTGTCCCCACCGGACGGCCACAGTGCCGACAACCGGACGTCCGGATCGGCGACCGCCGCGGACACCAGTGCCATGAACCTCTCGGCCATGCACTCGGCGGTGCCGTGGTCGAACAGGTCGGTGCGGTAGGTCAGTTCGGCGTGCAGTCCGTCCGGTCGCGGCCACAACTCGAGCGCCAGGTCCACCTTGGCGCGGTAGCATCCGTGGGGGAACGGCGTGGTGGTGACACCGGGCAGCCCGGCGTCGTCACCGTAGCCACTGCCGGCGGTATGCAGCGCCAACACGGCCTGGTAGAGCGGGTTCCGGCTGAGGTCGCGCGGCAGACCCAGTGTGTCGACCAGCTGCTCCAGCGGCGCCTGGCCATGGGTGAACGCGCCGAGCGCCACCTTCCGCACCTGGACGATCAGTTCGGCGAAGGTCGGGTCCCCGGACAGGTCCGGCCGCAGGGCGAGCATCCCGGCGAAGGGCCCGACCATCGGCTCGAGTTCCACCCGGTCGCGGGCGGCGACCGGAACACCGACGCAGAAGTCCCGCTGCCCACTGAGGTGTGCGAGCAGCGTGTGGCACGCGGCGAACAGCACCATGAACGGTGTCGCACGGCACCGTCGCGCAAGCCTGGACACCCCGGCCGCCACTTCTTCGTCCATGTGGAACGTGACGACGCCGGCCGCGCTGTCGACCACGGCCGGGCGCGGACGGTCGGTCGGCAGGTCCAGCGGTGGTACGCCCGCGAGCCGTTCGGTCCAGTACGCCAGGGACTCGGCGTCGCTCTGCTCGTGCGGGACGTCGGCGTACTGCAGGGAGAGCTCGGGTACGTCCGGCGCCGTGCTGTTCCGGTGGGCTGCGTAGTGCGCGGTCAGCTCACGCCGCCACACGTACAGGGACCAGCCGTCGGCGATCATGTGGTGCAGCACCAGGCACAGGATGTGGTCCTCGTCGTCCAGCCGGAACAGCGTGACCCGCAGCGGCGGTGCGGCGGCGAGGTCGAACGGGGCGTTCGTACGCTCGGCGACCAGATCCTTCGCCCGGTCCTCCCGGTCCGCCGACGGCAGCCCGGTCAGGTCGACTTGTTCGATCGGCACCGGTGCGGAGGGCATGACCTCCTGGCGCGGCTGTCCGTCCGGGGCGGGGAACCGGGTGCGGAGGACCTCATGCCGCGCCACCACGGCCTCGACGGCGTGGCGCAGGGCGGTGACGTCGAGCGGTCCATGCAGCCGGTCGGCCAGGAACATGTGGTAGGCGGGGTCGCCGGGGGTCAGCTGGTCGAGGAACCACATGCGGTGCTGGGCGGGGGATGCGGGCGCCTGCGTGTCGGTTCGGCTCAGCATTCCTCGTCCCCGCGCAACTTGGCCACGACGGCGGTGATCTCCGCGAGGGTCGGCGCGTCGTAGAACTGGTCGAGCGGCACGTCGACGCCGAGCCGGTCGCGGACGCGGGACGCGATCTGCGTGATCGTGAGGGAGTGACCGCCGAGGTCGAACACGTCGTCGTCGGGTCCGACGTCATCCACCCGGAGGACCTCCCGCCAGATGTCCCCGATCCGCGCGAGCAGCCCGTCGTCGGTGGTGGCCAAGGCCGGCTCGGCCGCCGGCGGTTCGGGCAGCGCGGCCCGGTCGAGCTTGCCGTTGGGGGTGATCGGCCAGTCCGACACGGGCACGAAGCGTACCGGGAGCATGTGGTCGGGCAGGGTCCGCGCCAGGTGCGCACGGAGCTCCGCAGTCTCTGTCGCGCCCTCGACGTAGCCGACGAGGTCGTCGCCACGCAGTACCACGGCAGCCGCGCGCACCGTCGGGTGCTCGGTCAGCCGGGCTTCGATCTCACCCAGTTCGACGCGGTGGCCACGCACCTTCACCTGGGTGTCCGCCCGGCCGACGAACTCCAACTCGTCCCGGTGCCGTCGCACCAGGTCGCCGGTCCGGTAGTGACGTGCCCCTGAGCCGGCCGGGAATCGATCCGCCGTGAGGTCGTCTCGGCCCGGATAGCCGGCGGCCACGCCGAGACCACCGATCCACAGCTCACCGACCACGCCGTCGGGCACGGGCACGCCGCCGTCGTCACGCACGGAGACAAGGGTGTTGGCGAGCGGCCGCCCGAGCGAGACGGACGCGGGGTCGGCCGGCACTTCCCAGCAGGTGGACCAGATCGTGGTCTCGGTCGGCCCGTACATGTTGAGCAGCCGCCGCACCCTCCGGCGAAGCTCGCGGGCGAGCGGCAGTGGCAGCGCCTCGCCGCCGACCAGGGCCGTCACCGCCGGCCAGCGAACGCCGGTGTCCAGCAGCACCCGCCACCCGGTCGGGGTGGCCTGTACATGGGTCACGCCCTCGTCGTCGACCAGCTCGGCCAGCCGTGCACCGTCACGTCCGGCGCCGTCGCCGGCCAGCACCACCCGGCCACCGGTGACGAGCGGCAGGAACAGCTCGATGCCGCTGATGTCGAACGACAGCGAGGTCTGCGCCAACCACCGGTGACCGGGCGCGGCTCCGACCACGTCGCCGACGGCGAGCAGCACATTGACGAGCGCGCGGTGCGGCACCGCGACACCCTTGGGACGCCCGGTGGAGCCGGACGTGTAGATGACGTAGGCGAGCCCGTCCGCCGTGGCATTCGGCGCCGGTTCCGTCGCGTCGGCGGGCGCGTCCTCGACGTACCACACGGGCGCTCCCGCGACGGGGGCCAACCGGCGCTCGGTGAGCAGCAGCTCCGCGCCGCTGTCCTGCAGCATGAACGACAGCCGCTCGACGGGGTGGCCGGGGTCGAGTGGTACGTACGCGGCTCCCGCCCGCCACACGCCGAGCACGGCGGCGATCATCGCAGGGCCTCGCCGCAGGCTCAGGCCGACCAGCGTGCCCGGCCGCACGCCGGTGTGGCGAAGGCCGGCGGCGATCCGCCCGGACCAGGAGTCCAGCTCGGCGTACGTCACCCGTGTGCCGTCCGGTCCCACCACCGCGACCGCGTCCGGGGTGGCGGCCGCACCGGCCGTGAAGAGGTCCCGGACGGTGGCGTCCGGGACGGGTAGGACCGGCCCCTCGGTGACCGTCACCGGTGGGTGCACGGCGGACAGTTGGGCGTCCGGCCGGTCCACGACATCGGCGAGCAGCGCACCGAGATCCGCGGCGAGCCGAGCGGCCGCGACATGGTCGAGACGGTCGGTGCGGTACTGCAGGTTCGCGACGGGCCCGGCGGAGCCGTCGACCACCTGCAGATGCACGGTGGCGCGGACGGCGTAGGAGGGGAGCGCCCAGTCGACCGCCGCGGTGAGACCGTCGAACACCGGATCGCCCGCGCGCCTGCGGTAGCTGATCGACGTGGGTGCCACGGCCGGCCGAGGTGCGAGCCCCGGCACCGCGCGGCCGAGCGGCACGGCACGGAACGGGTAGGTCGACCGCAGCCGGGCCCGCACTGCGGTGGCGAGCTCGCGGAACGTACCGTGCCGTCCGACGCGGACCGGCAGTTCGTTCACGAACGGCCCGATCGCGGTCCCGCTTCCGTCGGTCCGGGTGCCGAGGTCGACGCCGACGGCCGCGTCGTCGTTGCCGTAGCGGTGCAGCAGCGCGAACCACGAGGTCAGCAACAGTTCGAACGTGGTGACGCCGAGCGCCGCCGCGGCTTGTGGGAGCCGGCCGCCGAGGTCGACCGCCACGCTGCCTGCCGCCGGTTCGTCGGTGCCGTGCCGCAAGCCCGGCAGCACCAGGTCGGCGTGGCCGTGCCGGTGTTCGCTCCAGAACTCCCTGGCTGCGGGAAGCGCCGACGCGAGCCGATCGTCCTCGTCGGTCACGAACGGCACCGGCTCGCTGTCGAGCATGCCGCGGTAGCCGGCCGCGAGGTCGTGAACCAGCACGTCCTTGGAACCGCCGTCGAACACGATGTGGTGCGCGACCACGATCAGGGTGACTCCGCCCGGCCGCCGGACGAGCGTGAACCGGCACAGGGGGCCCGTCGCCACGTCGAACGGACGCAGTGTTTCCCGCCGGAGCACGTCGGCCGGGTCGCCGTCCACCTCGGACAGCGAGGGGGGTGTCGCCGCGGGTACCAGTTGCGGCACCCCGTCGCGGTCCACCACGGCCTGGCACAACAGCGGATGCCGACTGAGCACCGTGTCCACGGCGGTACGCAACGCGGCGACGTCCACCGCACCGTCGAGGTGCACCGCGAGGGGCATGTGGTAGGCCGTTCCGACCTCGCACGCCCGCTCCGTGAACCAGATCCCCTGCTGTGTCTGCGATCCCCGCATCACCGGGTCGACCCCCCATCGCGTACCTCGGACAGCCATGCCGCCTGACCGGCCAACTCCGGAACATCGAAGGCGAATGTGGTCGGCACGTGCACGCCGAACGCCTCGGCGACCGCGGCGGCCAACTCGGCGGCGCGGAACGAGTCACCGCCGAGCGCGAAGAAATTCGCGTCCGCTGCAACCTCCGGCACCGACAACACCTTCGCCCACAACGCACCGAGCTTCCGCTCGTCCGCGGTGCGCAGGGGAGTGGTGTCCGGCGCGGTGAACACGTCCAGGAGATCGCGCTTACGCACCTTGCCCCCGTCGTTGCGGGGCAGCTCCTGCATCGTGACGATCCTGGTGGGCACCTCGGCCTCGGTCATCCGGGCCCGGACGAAGGCCCGCAGATCACCGATGTCCAAGCGGGCGCCGTTCCTTCTCGGCGTCGACGGAGCGCGAGCGCAGGCCCGCGTCCGCGTGCTTGATGATGCCGAGCCCCTCGGCGATGGCGGCCATCATCCCGTACTCGACCCCGTTGTGGACCATCTTCACGAAGTGGCCCGCGCCGTTCGGGCCGCAGTGCAGATAGCCATGGGACGCGGTCCCGTCGGTCCGGGTCCTGCCAGGGGTGGGCTCGGCGTTTCCGGTGCCCGGGGCGATGGCGCGGAAGACGGGGTCGAGCCGGCCTACCGCCTCTTCCTCGCCACCGATCATCAGACAGTAGCCCCGCTCCAGACCCCAGACGCCGCCCGAGGTCCCGCAGTCGACGTAGTGGACCCCGCGCGGAGCGAGCTGTTTCGCCCGGGTGATGTCGTCCCGGTAGTACGAGTTGCCGCCGTCGATGACGGTGTCACCGGGGTCGAGCAGGGCGGCCAACTGGTCCAGCGTCGACTGCACCACACCGGCGGGGAGCATCAGCCAGGCGTTTCTCGGCTTCTCCAGCTTGTCGACCAGGTCGTGGAGGGAGGAGGCCGCGGTCGCCCCCTCCTTCTCCAGCTTCTGTACGGCCTCCCTGTCCAGGTCGTAGACGACACAGCGATGGCCGTCCCGCATCAGTCGGCGCACGAGATTGGCGCCCATCCGGCCGAGCCCGATCATGCCGAGCTGCATGGGTGTGTCAGTGGTCATGGCCGACTTCCCGTTCTTCAGAGCGCGGTGGTGACGGATCAATGCGTTGGCGGACGAGCCGTGGCGGGCTCCGGCTCCTGGGCGATGCCGTCATGTCCTCGCCCACCGCCGCGACTGCACCAGCTCCCGTGCGACCTCGGCCACCCGCTACGGGGCGAATCCGAGCTCCGTGAGCACGAGGGGCACCCCGGCGAGCACCGACCTGTTCAGCCGTCCGGAGCCCTTCCGGCTTCCTGAATCACATCCGGAACTTCAGCAGTCAGGTCCGGGTTCCGGACCTACTTCATGAGTGCGTTCATCGACTTCGGGATGACGCTCAGCGGTGTCCTGTTCTCGGTCCGCGAGGGTCAATATCTTGCGGAGTTCGCCGTCCGAAGGCATTCTGCACGCGCCGCTCATCGCAACCACTCCCGACCATGGTTGCGCTGAGGCGGGCTCACCTTCGGTGGCCTGTTGGGTGTGTCCGGCCTTCCGAGCGGCCTCGGTCGGCGGCCCGTTGCTCGTGATCGAGCCCCTAATGTAAGGGCTGTCCCGTAATCCCTGGTGGATCGGCGCGCGGCGTCGGATGTGGCAGATCGTCGAAGTGCGCCGCGCGCCGGAAGGCGAGGCCGCCCATCTCGCGGCCACCCGCGCCACACCGTCCGACCTCGCCCGGATGCGTCAGGCCCTGGCCGCGATCGACGCGGCGGTCGCGGTGGGCGGTGACGGTGCGGAGGAGGATCTCGCCTTCCACCGGTCCATCGCGGAGTCGACCGGGAACACGGTGATGGGCTCGACGGTGCGGTACCTCGGCGAGGTGCTGCGCAGCGGTATGCGCGTCACGCGCGCGAACGAGGTGCGACGGGGCGACTTCGTCGAAGCCGTCCGGCAGGAGCACCATGCCGTCCTGGCCGCCGTCGAGGCCGGCGCCGCCGAGGAGGCGCGCGCCGCCGCTTGAGGCACGCCGCCTCACGGCTGCAGGACGCGGTCGACGGATTCCGGGCCGCTCCCTGATCCAGCCTGATACGAACGAAAGACCCTAGGTCTTACGATCCTGGAGCTGATGGTGCTGGTCGCCGTTGAGGTCGCCGGTCTGCAGGTCCAGCCGCCGGCGCCACCGTGCCACCGGCGCGTCCGAGTCCCAGGAACCGGCATTCACCTCACGGGAGTTGAGCACGTCCTCGCCGTAGATGTCCTCCAGCCAGTTGGTGTGGTAGATGGTGTCGAGGTAGCGCTCACCGAGGTCCGGGCCGATCGCCACCGCGGTGAGTTCGCGCGCGTCATGCCGGGCCAACCAGTCCGACGCGCCGCTGACCACCGTGCCGGTCGAGCCGCCCAACAGGAATCCGCGCCTGGCCAGACGATGACAGGTACGAATGGTGTCCGCCTCCTCGACACGTATCACCTCGTCCACATAGGACTCGTCGAGCAACGGCGGTCGCATGCTCATCCCCAGGCCGGGAATCATCCGGCGGCCCGGCGGGCCGCCGAAGGACACACTGCCGACGCTGTCCACCGCGACGATCCGCACCGGCCGGTGCCATTCCCGGAAGTAGCGCGCGCAGCCCATCAGGGTTCCGGTGGTCCCGGCCCCGACGAACAGCACGTCCAGCCGCGGGAACTGGCGGGCGATCTCCGGCGCTGTCGTGCGGTAGTGCGCCTTCCAGTTGCTCGGATTGGTGTACTGGCTGAGCCAGACGTACCGGTCGTCGGAGGCGCACAGCGCGCGGATGTACTCGATTCGCGCACCGAGGAAGCCGCCGTTGGCCTCCTGGTCGGCGATCACGTGCACCTGGCTGCCCAACGCCTCCATCATCAGCCTGGTCGACAGGTTGCCGCGGGCGTCCGTCACGCACAGGAACCGGTAGCCCTTGCTCGCCGCGATCATGCTCAGTGCCACGCCGAGGTTTCCGGACGAGGACTCGACCAGGATCGATTTCGGCGTCAGGACTCCATCTCGCTCAGCCGTCTCCACCATCTCGGTCGCGGCCTTCAACTTGATCGAGCCGGCGAAGTTGAAGCCCTCACACTTCAGGTAGAGCGAGTGCCCGAAGATCGACCGAAGGTCGACATAGAGCTCTTCTTCATTGAAGGCGTAGGGAACGGATATGACGGGCACCGTGGTCTCCTCCATCTGGCGCAGAGCAGTTTCGGAACGTCCATCCGACCGTGGGTGGGCTTCTCGCGTCCTGTCGCCGGGAGCCCGTGTCCGACCGAGCCGGGCGGCCCTGCGTCAGCGGCCGCTGTTCCGTCTGTCCTGACCTGCGACGTGACCGGGGATCTCTCCTGGGACCGGCCCTGCACAAGCCTCCTGGGATCTCGGCCGGCTCATCCGTACCGGCTCAGTTCGTGGAAGAAGTCGTCGACGACGTGCAACTCTCCGCTGCGGACCACTTCGTCGTAGACGTCCTTGCCCACCGCGAGGTCGAGCACCCCGAGGCCGAAGGGCGAGAACACCACCGGTCGGTCCGTCGGCACCGTCACGCGTGCGGCCATCACGTCGTCCAACGTGCCGTGCAGGAAGTCCCGGTTGCCCGTGAGCTGCTCGGCCAGGTGCGGCGAGGTGTCGGCCTTCAGACAGTGCTCGACGTCATCGACGATGTTGGTCGAGGCGAGCAGGATCTCCGGTGCGAGGTCGCGCAGCGACACGTGCAGCACCAGTGGATTGTGGGCGAACCATGACACGTCGCTGACATGCGGCTGGCCGGCGACGGTTGCGAAGACGACAAGGTCGCTGTGTCGGATCAGCTGCTGGGCGCTCTCGTGCACGGTGATCCGGCCGGTGGCGCCCGTCTGTTCCAGGTAACAGCGGAAGCCTGCCGCACTGTCGGCGGACAGGTCGTGCACGCCGATCTCGTCGAACGACCAGCCGGTGCCGGCCAGGAAGGTGTGGATGTAGCGGGCGATCAAGCCCGCCCCGAAGAACCCGACACGCGTCGGGCGTGGCCGGTCGCGGCTCAGCCAGTCGGCGGCCGACGCCGCCGACGCCGCCGTCCTGGTGGCGCTGATGATCGAGCTCTCCAGGCAGGCGAACGGGTAGCCGGTGTCGGGGTCGTTGAGGATCAGAACGGCTGAGGCCCTCGGGATGCCCGCCGTCACGTTGTCCGGGAAGCTGGAGATCCACTTCAGGCCGTCCACCCGTACCTCCCCGCCGATCGAGGCGGGCAGCGCGATGATCCGGGAGGACGGACGGTCGGGGAAACGCAGGAAGTACGACGGCGGGTTCACCGAATCACCGGCGCCGTGCACCCGGTAGGTGGCCTCGACCAGCTCGACGATTCGTTTCTCACGTCCGTGCAGCGCGCGCCGGACCTGGGCACCGGAGATCACCGCGAACGGTGGCACGGTGATCGGCGCGGACAGGGCGGACTCCGGTGCGGTGGAAGCGACGGCGGTCATCCTGTGGTCACCTCGACGGTCGGCGAGCAGTCGGCCAGATGCACCGGGTCGGCCATGGCGACGAGCACTTCACGCGGTCCCTCGAAGGGCTCCCTGCTGTGCGCGGTGCGGATGTTGTCGACGAGCATCAGGTCGCCGGCCTGCCAGGGCTCGCGTGCGGTATTGGCCTCGTAGACGCTGTTGAGCAGCTGCACGACGTCCTCCCCGATCGGGTCCCCGTTGCCGAAGCGGGTATTGAACGGCAGTCCGTCGGCGCCGTAGAGGTCCACCAGGTACTCGCGCACCTCGGGGGCCATCGTCCACTCGTTGAGGAACGCGATCTGGTTGAACCAGCAGCGCCGGCCGCTGACCGGGTGACGCACCACGGCGCTGCGGCGCTGTCCGGTGCGCAGTCCACCGTCGGGCTGCCACTCGAAGGTGATCGCGTTGGCGCGGCAGTAGCTCTCGACGGCGCCACGGTCATCGGTGCCGAACGCCTCGGCGACGGTCGCCCCGATCTCGTCGTTGTAGCTGCGGGTGAGCAGCCAGCCCTCCCGCTCGAACCGCTCGGTCAACTCGGCGGGCAGCGCGTCGAGCACGGTCGGTGAGTCGGCCAGCGCGGTCGCCCCGCCGTCGGTGGGCGCGCTGAGACAGGCGAACATCATCATGCCGGGGAACTCAAGCGTGTAGCTCAGTTCGTGGTGCATGCACATCGGCTGGTTCGGCGGCCACTTCGATGAGGAGTACACGCCGTCGGAGTAGGTCCTGCGGGGCGCGAAGACCTCCTTCTCGGTCATCAGACCCGCGGCCAGGCTCGAGAAGACGGCGCCCGTTCCGGCTGCGTCGCTCAGCCCGAGGCCGCGGACCAGGACCGAACCGTGCTCGGCGACGACCGCGCGCAGCGCGTCCCGGTGATCGGCAGCCCAGCTCAGCGCGTCGCCGGTGGCCTCGGCCCGCAGCAGCGGGGGCTTGCCGGGTTCACGTTCCACGTCGACCAGCGACGCCGTGGATAGTGACGACATCTCGGTGTCCTTTCAGTTGCCACTCAGGAAGAAGCGAACAGATCGGCGGCGCGCAGCACGGCTTGCGCCGCCTCGGTCGGACGGGTGCGCAGGAAGTAGTGGCCTCCGTCGGCGAGCTCGTGCAGGTCGACCTGCTCGGCCAGGAGCTGCCAGTCGCGGTACCGGCGTGGGTACTCCGCCGCGCTCAGGTCGTCGGCTGCAACGACCACGGTGACCGGCGCGGACAGCTTGAGCACCGGCGGGCTGTCCAGCGCGTCGGCGAAATAGCGGTGTGCGGACACGCAGTCGTGCCGGTAGGCGGCACCGATGTGCTCGGCGTGCCGCGCATCCAGCTCACCGAGCTCGGTGTACCCGCCGTCCGCGCTCAGCCTCGCGGCGATCTCGGCGTCGCTTCGCCCCGTCAGCTCTGTGACGGTGGCGCGCCGGTCGGCGGCGCTGCCGAGCAGCTGCGCCCCGAGGAACACCCGCTGGACGTCCACCCCGCGCTCCTGCAGCCTTCCGGCTGTCTCCACGGCCAACGCGGTGCCCGAGGAATGGCCCCACAGCAGGACCTTGGTCAGGCCACGCCCGATGATCTCGACCACGACCTGCTCGACCACCTGGGCCATCGGAGCGAACGGCTCGCTCCCGGCAGCCACGTCGTGACCGGGCAGCTCGACGGCGAGGACCGCCGGGCCGCCGGCCGACAGTGCCCTGGCCATCGGCAGGAAGTTCACCGCATTGCCGCCGGCGTAGGGGAAGCACACCAGGGCGGCGGGCTGCGTACCGTCCGATTCCGACAGCGACTGAAGCAGCCCGGAGCGCCGCTCGGAGTGCCGCTCGGAGTGCCGCTCGGACCTCCCGTCGACCACCCCGGCCAGATCGGCGAGCACCGGGTGTCGGGTGACGTCCTTGAGGGACACCGCACGGTCCAGGGTGATCGCCAGCTTCACCGCCGACAGCGATGTGCCGCCCCGGTCGAAGAAGTGGTCCCCCAGTCCGATCTGGTTCTCCGGAATGCCGAGCACCTTGGCCCATGCGGCCGCCAGTTGCCGTTCGGTCGGTGTGACGGGCGCGCGGTACTCGTCCTGGACGGCACCGAGCTCTCCGGCGAGCGCCCGCAGCGTCTTCCTGTCGATCTTGCTGTTGGCCGTCAGCGGCAGACTTTCCCGCCAGTGGAAGGCCGACGGCACCATGTAGTCGGGAAGCGACTCACCGAGCCGGTCCAGCAGGATGCCGACCTCGAGTTGCCGCCGACCGGAGTAGAACGCCACCAGGTGCTTACTCCTGTCGGCCCGCTCGGTGACCACCACCGCACCGTCGCGAACACCGGGCACCCGCAACAGGGTGTTCTCGATCTCGCCGATCTCGATCCGGAAGCCGCGGATCTTCACCTGGTTGTCCCGGCGGCCGAGGAACTCCAGCTTGCCCCCGGGCTGCCAGCGGCCGTAGTCACCGCCCCGGTAGAGCCGGGCACCCTTACGGTGCGGATCGGCCAGATATGCCTGCCGGGTTCGCTCGGGGTCGTTGACGTAGCCGCGGCCGACGCAGACGCCGGAGAAGACGATCAGACCGGGGGCGCCGAGCGGCACCGGGGTCAGGTGCTCGTCGACGACGTACACGTGCACGTTGTTGACCGCGGGACCCAGCAGGATCCGGTCCCCGTCGGGCACGCGGTCCATGACCTCGTGGTTGGTGTCGTCCGAGGTCTCGGTCAGCCCGTACGCGTTGACCAGCTTGATCCCGGGCTGGGCGGCGAACCAGCGCTGGGCGAGCTCCTTCTTCAGCGCCTCGCCGGTGACCGACACGCATCGCAGGTCCGGCAGCTCGCGGGGGTGCCGCTTCAGACTGGACACGACGACGTCCAGGTAGGAGGGAACGACCTGGAGGACGGCGACCCGGCCGTCGACGATCTTGTCGACGAACCGCTGGACGTCCAGGATCACCTCCTGCTCCACCAGCAGGGTCCGCCCGCCGACCAGCAGTCCGGACACCAGCTGCCACAGCGAGATGTCGAAGCACTGGGGTGCGGTCTGGGCGACCACCTGTCCCTCGCGGATCTCCAGGTCGTCGATCTTGGCGTAGAGGTGGTTCAGCATGCCCGCGTGCTCGCACATCGCCCCCTTGGGCTCGCCCGTGGAGCCGGAGGTGAAATAGATGTAGGCGAGCTGGTCCGGTGCGACGGGGAGGCCCAGATCGTCGTCGGCATGGTCCTCCTCGTAGGCCGCGGCGACGAAGAGCCTCTGGATCCCGGACAGAGAGCCGAGTGCCTGGTCGAGCGTGGAGGTGCTGCCGGGTTCGGTCAGCACGAGTCCGCATGTGGCACGGGAGAGCATGGCCGCGACGCGATCGGCCGGGTAGTGCGGCTCGATGGGCAGGTACACACCGCCGGCCTTGAAGACAGCGAGCACGGCGGCCATCCAGTCCAGGTTGCGCTCGGTCACCACCGCGACGACACCCTCGGGGCGCAGCCCCCGCGCCAGCAGGGCCCGCCCCACCCGGTTGGCGCGCGCGTTGAGTTCCCGATACGTCAGCTGCTGCTCTTTGTGCACGGCGGCTACGGCATCCGGGTGAGCCGCCACCCGCTGCTCGAAGAGCTCGTGGAACCGGTGGTCCGGCAGCTCCCGGCGTGGACCGGCGAGTTCTTCGAGCTGGAAGCGGAGTTCCTCGGCGGAGAGCAGGCTCTGCCGCTCGTGTTCGACGTCCGGATCGGCGGTGACGAGCGCGAGGGCGGTGAGGTGATAGCCGGCGATCCTGGCCGCGCAGTCCGCGCCGAGCGCATCGGTCCGGTACCGCAGCCGCAGCACGAGATGGCCGCCGCTTTGTGAAAATCCCACCCACAGCACGGTGTTGCCGGGGATGTCGCCGCCCGAGCCATGGGGATCGAACACGGTCTCGATCGGCGGTTCGGCCAGTCCCAGCTCGCGCCTGAGCTCATCGACCGGAAAGTCCTTGTGCAACAGCAGATCCGACGCGGCTCGATGGGCGTCCATCAGCAGCGTCCGCCACGAGCCTGGGTCGGTCGTCAGCCGGCAGGGCAGCGGTCGGCCGCCCTCCGCAGTGACGTAACCGGTCGCGACCTCGTGCTCGCCGGACAGCGAGGCGAGCACCTTGGCGTGCGCGGCCAGCAGCACGGATTCGAGCGGCACCGCCAGGTCCTTGGCCAACCGGCCCGACGCTGCCACGACGTCGTCCGGGATCGTCGCCTCGTGTTCGCCGACGCCCGCCACCGGATCGAGGGTCCACCGCGGTATTGCGGTGAATCCACCGGCTAGGAGCACAGTGCGCCAGAACTCCCGGTCGGCCTGCACTTGCTTTCCCATCTGGTCGTCCCTCTCCGTTCGCCGTCGCCACCGAGCCGTTCGCCCCGACTAGGGCGGCGCTGCTATCCCTTCCTCGTCAGTGCCTCGGGCCGATAAGGGGCATCGCGCATCTCCGTGGCGGGGTTTCCCCCCCAGCGTGCGTGCTGGGGGACTTCCTCGCCTTTCATGAGGAAGGAGTCGGGGGCGAGTACTGCGCCGTCGCCCATCGTCACGCCGTAGTGGACGTGGGCTCCCACACCGAGGGTGCAGCCCGGGGCGATGGTGCTGCGATCGGACTTGAAGGTGCCGTCCTCCTGGGAGTGGCACTGGATCTTGGTTCCGGCGTTCAGCGTGCAGTCGCTCCCGATGGTGGTGAGCGTCCGCTCCGTCAGATAGCAGCCGTCATCGAAGACCCTGCTGCCGATCCGAACACCCAGCATCCGCCAGATCACGTTCTTGAAAGGGGTGCCGTTGAAGACGTTGAGGTACGTGTCGGGCACCTTCCAGAGGCGCTCGTGCCACCAGAAGTACGGGTCGTAGATGGAACACAACTGTGGTCGCAGCGCCCGGAATGCCGCGATACCGCGTTCCACCAGTACGAAGTAGACAGCGGTGAACCCAAGGCTGAACACCAGGAACACAGCGATCAGCACATGCCCGTAGGAGTCGTACAGTTCGGCGTTCGCCAAACCGAGAATCGTGAGCACGAAGAAGTGCAGCCACCGCACCAGCAGGAAGAAGACCATCGAGCGGATGTTGTAGCGGTTCTTCGCGGCGAGGCTGCGGCGCAACTCGTCGCCCGTCCGCAGATGGTCGAACCGGGAGTCGCGCTCGACCGACCGGGGGATCTCGAAGCACGGCGAGCCGAGCAGGCCCACCCCCTCGCGCACCTCGCCGTCGAGCGGAACCATCACCTTCGTCGCCAGGAGACAGTTCTCACCCGTTCTAGCCCCTGAGGGATAGGCGATGTTGTTCCCGAGAAAGTTGTACGGGCCGATCGAGGCCCGGGACACCCGGAAGGACGTGCTCGAGAACTCGGCATTAACGATGGAGAGCCCGTCGGCGACCATCGTCCCGGTGCCGACAGAGCACAGATACGGGGTCTCGTGCTGCACTTCCGTGCCGAAGTTCGACCCGGTCTGCTCGACCCGGGACAAGTCGTATCCGAGGCCGCGCAGGTAATGGACGATGTAGGAGCTGTCACCGAACAGCCATTTGAAGAACTTGATGTTGGTCATACGCCCGATCGCCCGGTGCGCCGAGTAGTGAAAGCCGTACAGCGGATAGACCTTGTCCGGCTTGACGACCAGGTTCAGCAGGCGCGGAACGGTGAACAGCACGGCCAGACCCACGACGACGAAGCCGAAGAACAACACCAGGGAAAGGAGCAGCGCGTCGATGTAGAGATCCGTCGACGTGAACCCCATCGTGTCCGGGCCCAACCGGTTGTTCAGCGCCGGAACCAGGGTCACCAGCATGTACGCGCCCCCGACAGTCAGCGGTACGTAGAGGAAGAGCAGCTGAAGCACGGTGACGAGGCCGAAGCCCGCCCGGCGCAGCGTGCTGCACCTGGCCGGCCCGATCCTCAGGTAGTCGTGCTGCGTGAGCTGCGCCGGGGATCCGTGCCAGCGCTGACCGCCCGGGACGGCCTGGCCGCTGTACAGCGTGGACGTGTGGCCGAGCTGCGCCCCGTCGCCCATCGATGTGTCGATGTCGAGGACGGTCTTCTCGCCGATGAACACGTCCCGGCCGAGGGTGACGCGGCCGGTCTGGATGCGGCCGGCGTGCGCCCGGTAGCAGAGGAAGAACGAGTCCTTACGGATCACCGTGCCGGCGCCGATCGTGAGCAGGTCGGGGCAGACCGGAACGTTGCGGGAGAGGATCGTGACCCCCTTGCCGATCCGTGCGCCCAGGGCCCGCAGGTACAGCACGTACAGGGGATTGCCGACGAAGAAGATCATCGGGTTGGCGTGGATCAACACCTTGACGGTCCAGAAACGTAGATACGTCAGGCCCCAGACCGGGAACTCGCGCGATTTCTGCCGGCCGACGAGGAGCCATTTGGCCGCGATCGGGAAGGTGCAGAGACCGACGAATCCGGTGCCGCCGAAGACGAACGATCGCAGGTAGATGTCGATCACATCCGAGCCGGCGGAGACCCATGCATAGCCCAGGTCGGCAACAAGTCCGGCGAGGAACGAATATCCCAGGAAGAGCAGGAACTGCAGCGTTCCGCAGAGGGCGTACCGCACCGTGCCGACCGGGGTCACCACCTCGGTCGACACCGGGGCCGACGATTCGACAGGGGCGGGCGCGGTGTCCGCGAGCCCCGTCGCCAGGCTTCGGATGGTCGGGTTCCGGTAGATGTCCTTCATCGACGCCGACGGGAGGTCCGTCCGCTTCCTGACCCGTGCGCAGAAGTGGGCCATCACCAACGAGTTGGCGCCCAGGTCGTCGAAGAAGTGGCTGTCGACCGACACCCGTTCGACGCACATGACGTCAGCGAGCACCTCGGCGAGATCTCTCTCGATGCCGGGCTCCGGGTCGGTGTACCCGCACTTGTCGATCGCGGATTCATCGGGCCCGGGCGTCAGGACTTCGAGGGATTTCTCCTCCATGCGAGCTCCTTGAGGAACTTTCGAGAGCCGTCGGCCATGACGGTCGGCGCCCTTTGCGCGCGCTTTTCGATGGCCGGATCGAAAGGTCCGGAAGTCATGAGGCCGGGTATTTTGTCCGGTTCGAACACCGTTGCCTCAGTCTCGGCTGGCCTCCGTCGGGCTGCCACTCGAACTGCCCGGTTCGTTCCTGGTCCACGGTTCCGACGGGAGGGACGGCGATGAGCCGCGTAAGGGTCATGGCCCACTGCGTGCGAGTGGCGTGTGGCCGACTCGGCAGGGAGCTGCGCCGGGTCGTGTGACGGCCAATTGGGAGAGCGCCGCGGGGTGATGACGGCTCCCGGGACGCCGCGGCTTCGATACGGCAGGGCGACGCCCACACGCTGTTCGGCGGTCGCACGGTGGTGCACACGGCCGGAACCGTCCCAAGTGCGTCGATCCAGTGAGGTACCGCCATCCGGGGGTCACGGCCCCGCGACCGCGGCCCTCGCCGGGACGTCCACCGTGCCCCGCCCACCGCCACGCCGCGGTCGCCGAAAGCAGTGCTCGGCTCAGCGCTCCAGGACCAGGGCCAGGCCCTGCCCGACACCGATGCACAGCGCCGCCAGTCCCGTGCCCGAGCCCGCTTCGGCGAGTTGGTGGGCGACTGCTCCGGCGATGCGGGCGCCGGAGGCGCCGAGGGGATGTCCGAGGGCGATGGCTCCGCCCCTCGTGTTGAGGAGGCCGGAGTCGAGGTCGGGCAGGGCCGCGAGGCAGCCCAAGGCCTGGGCCGCGTAGGCCTCGTTGAGCTCGACGGTGCGCAGGTCGCCGAAGTCGCGGCCGGCCTTCGTCAGGGCTTTGCGGATGGCTTCGACCGGGCCGAGACCGAAGTACTGCGGTTCGATGCCGGTCACGGCGCCGGCCCGGATCCTGGCCAGCGGCTCACGCCCGATCTCGGCCAGCCCTGCCTCGTCGGCCAGCAGCAGGGCTGCCGCGCCGTCGTTGAGAGGCGAGGCGTTCCCGGCCGTGACCGTACCGCCCTCACGGAAGACGGGCTTGAGGCGGGCGAGCGCATCGAGAGACGTGTCGTCCCGGATTCCCTCGTCGCGGGGCAGATCGACACCGTCGACGGGGACCACCTCGGCGTCGTAGGCACCGTCCTGCCACGCCTGCGAGGCCTTCCGGTGACTGGCGAGCGCGAAGACGTCCTGGGCCTCGCGGGTGATTCCGTACTTGTCGGCTATCAGCTCGGCGCTCTCGCCGAGCGGGATGGTCCACTCCTCGGGCATGCGCGGGTTGATCATCCTCCAGCCCAGGGTGGTGGAGTACAGCTGCTGGTTGCCTGCCGGGAACGCTCGTTCCGGTTTGGGCAACACCCACGGGGCGCGGCTCATGGACTCCACACCACCTGCCACCGCGATGGAGGCATCGCCGAGCGCCACTGCACGGGCGGCCTGGATGACGGCCTCCATCCCCGAGCCGCACAGCCGGTTGACGGTGGCTCCGGGGACCGTGACGGGCAGTCCGGCCAGCAGTACCGCCATACGGGCGACATCGCGGTTCTCCTCCCCGGCGCCGTTGGAGTTTCCGAAGAGCACGTCGCCGATGAGGCCCGGATCCAGGGCGGGGCTACGGTCGAGCAGGCCACGCAGTACGCCGGCGGCGAGGTCGTCGGGGCGCACCGAGGACAGCGCCCCGCCGTAGCGGCCGATCGGGGTACGGACGGCGTCGACGACGTAGACGTCCCGCAGGTACTCGTTCATCGGGACTCCTTCTGTGGTGGAGAGAGAAGCGGGGGGTGGGTGGTGCCGGCCCGCCGGTCCGTTGCGCTGTCCGGGAGCCTCGGCCGACGGGCGGTCAGGGGGTGGGCGGACCGCGGTCAGCCCATGGTGTCGGGCACGCGTACGCGCGCAGCGGTACGGCTGACGACGTCGTCCGCGCTGACGCCGGGAGCCGTTTCGACGAGGACGAGACCGTCCTCGGTGACGTCCAGGACGCCGAGGTCGGTGATGATGCGGTCGACGCATGACCTGCCGGTCAGGGGCAGGGTGCAGGCCTCGACGACCTTCGGGCTGCCGTCCTTGGCGCAGTGGTCCATGACGACGATCACCCGCCGGGCGCCGTGGACGAGATCCATCGCACCGCCCATGCCCTTCACCATCTTGCCCGGGATCATCCAGTTGGCGAGGTCCCCGGCGGCGGAGACCTGCATGGCCCCCAGAATCGCGGCGTCGATGTGACCGCCCCGGATCATCCCGAAGGACAGTGACGAGTCGAAGAAGCTCGCGCCCGGCAGCACCGTCACCGTCTCCTTGCCCGCGTTGATGAGGTCCGGGTCCACATCCGCGTCGGCCGGGTACGGGCCGACGCCGAGGATGCCGTTCTCCGACTGCAGCACCACGTGCACCCCTTCGGCGATGTGCTCGGGCACCAGCGTGGGCAGTCCGATGCCGAGGTTCACGTAGTCGCCGTCCCGGATTTCGGCCGCCGCGCGTGCAGCCATCTCGTCCCTGGTCCAGGCCATCAGCGCCGCACCGTCCCTCGTACCTGAGGCGCGGAGACAGTGCGCCGTTCGATCTGCTTGTCCTCGGCCTGCTCCGGGGTCAGTTGGACCACCCGCTGGACGAAGACACCCGGGAGATGGATCTCGTCGGGGTCCAGCTCGCCGGGCTCGACCAGCTGCTCCACTTCGGCGACGGTGACGCGGCCGGCCATGGCGGCGAGCGGGTTGAAGTTGCGGGCCGAGCGGTGGAAGACGAGATTGCCGTGGCGGTCGCCCCTGGCGGCGCGGACGAGTGCGAAGTCGGTGGTGATGCCGTGCTCGAGCACGTGCCGCCGGCCGTCGAACTCGCGTATTTCCTTGGGCGGTGAGGCGACTGCCACGGTGCCGTCGGGCGCGTAGCGCCAGGGCAGGCCACCGTCGGCGACCTGGGTGCCGACCCCGGCGGGGGTGAAGAACGCGGGGATGCCGCAGCCGCCGGCTCGCAGACGCTCGGCGAGCGTGCCCTGCGGCGTCAGCTCGACCAGCAGTTCCCCCGAGAGGTACTGGCGGGCGAACTCCTTGTTGTCGCCGACGTACGAGCCGGTGACACGGGCGATGCGGCGCGCGGCGAGGAGGATGCCGAGGCCGCCGCCGTCCACGCCGCAGTTGTTCGACACCACGCTGAGCCCGCTCGCGCCGGTCGCGTACAGAGCCTGGATCAGCACGTCGGGAACACCGCTGAGACCGAAGCCGCCCACGGCCAACGACGCTCCGTCCATGACACCGGCCAGCGCCTCCTCGGCGGTGGCGACCACCTTGTCCATGTGTACTGCGCTCCGTTCGGGTCCGGGTCCGGCAGATCGCCGGACCGGCGTCAGCCTCGATTCGTGTGGTCCCTTGTGGGGCCTGTGCAGTGCCGTCAGCACTGGAGCACGGCTCTCAGTGCGCCGAGCAGCTCGGCGTAGGCCGAGGAGCCCGCCTGTGGTGCCTGGGTCGACCGCCAGGCGATGTGTCCGTCCGGGCGGACGAGCAGGCAACCCTCCTCGGCCGTCCCCGATGCCCGGCGCCACTCGCCGTAGGCGTCGCGGCTGTTCTCGGAGCCGATGCGCACGCACTTCAGCGGAATTCCCAGGGTGTCCCCGCATTCGGCCGCCGCGGCTTCCCACACGCCACCGGAAAGCCCGGTGAGCACGGTGAAGGTGCCCTTGCCGACGATGTCGAGAGTGGACAACCGGTTGCCGTCGCCGTCGACGAGCCAGGCGTGCGGCAGTTTCGCGCCGGGCCGGGTCGAGGGCTGGTGGAACAACTCCGGATCCCGTGCCCACACCTCGCCGGCGTCGCCGTCCGGGACGACCGCGGAGGAGACGTAACGCTGGTTCATCTCGACGCCGTGGGCGTTGAACTCGTAGTTCTTCAGCTGGATGGCATCTTCCAGCGCCTGCCGTCGCTCGAGGCCGTCGGCCGTCTCGCTGCGGCATGCGGCGAGGCCGCCCGCGATGTCGTCCTCCTCGCTGTACTCGTCGAGCCCGAGCGCCTGGAAGATCGGGCCGAACTGGTCACGGCTGAGGTTGGCGCGGTCGACGATCTGCTTGCCGACCGGCGCCCGCTCGGCGGTGTACGAGTCCAGCAGCCCGGGCCCGGCCTGACCACGGATGACCATGGCGAGCTTCCAGGCGAGGTTGTACGAGTCCTGGATCGAGGTGTTGGAACCGAGGCCGTTGGACGGCGGATGCCGGTGCACCGCGTCCCCGGCGCAGAAGACGCGCCCCGCCGAGTAGGTCGTGGCGTAGCTGTGGTTGACCGTCCACAGCGAGCTCGACGTGATCTCGACGGGGATCTCCCGGTCGCCGATCAGGTCGTGGACGATGTCCCGGGCGGTCGCCTCGTCCATCTCGGGCGGGGGCTGATCGATGTCGTAACCCCACACCAGCAGCCATTCGTTCCACGGCCGCACCATGCGCACCAGGCCCATGCCGATGCCGCCCATATGGGCGCCGGGACGCATCACCCAGTACAGAACGCTCGGGCGGTGGGCCACATGCCGGGAGAGATCGGCCTTGAAGGTGATGTTCATGCTGCCGGCCTTGCCGCTCTGCCCGGCGATCGGCAGCCCGATCTGCTCGGCCACACCGCTGCGGCTGCCGTCCGCACCGATCAGATAGCGGGCGCGCACGGTGAACTCGTCTCCGCGCAGCCGGTCCCGGAGCCGGGCGGTGACTCCGTCGGCGTCCTGTTCCAGGCTGAGGAACTCGGTGTCGAAACGGACCTTGGCGCCCCGCTCCGCGGCGTTCTTCACCAGGATCGGTTCCAGATAGGTCTGCGGAAGGTCGATCATCTGCACGGGGCTGGCGGCGCCGTACTCGGCCGCCGCGTGCGGGCCGGTGCCCCAGCTGCGGATCCGGCCGATCTCCTCGCCGGCCAGGGCGGTGCACAGGACGGTGTCGCCCATGAGCTCGGCGGGGCTCCCGGCCGCGGCTGCTTCGGTGTCGACGCCGAGGTCGCGCAGCACCTCCATGGTGCGCTGATTGGTGATGTGTGCGCGGGGGGTGTTGGCCAGCCAGCCGTACTTGGTGACCAGCAGGGTGCGGACGCCGTAGGTGGCCAGAAGCAGGGCCGCGGAGCCGCCGGCAGGGCCGCTGCCGACCACCAGGACGTCGGTGTCGTAGGCGTGGGTCGATTCCATGGGACTGCTCCTCGTCAGCTTGCCGGTGCGTCGGCGATGCGGGCGATGCGGAAGGTGAACTGCAGGCTGCGCCACTCCCCGTCGACGGCGCGGCCGTCCGGGGTCGGGTCGGTGCGGGGCGCGAAGTCGATGACGAGTCCTTCTTTGACGCCGAACACCGTGTCGGAGTCCAGGTAGGGGCCGCCCTTCACGAACAGCTGGGTGACCAGGCGCCGGTGGCCGGGTGCGGAGATCATGAAGTGGAGGTGGGGAGCACGGTAGGGATGACGGTTGACGGCCTGGAGCATCTGTCCCACCGGACCGTCGTCCGGGATCGGATACTCGGCCGGCAGGGTCGTCCAGAAGCGCAGCCGGCCCTCGTCGTCCGTGCGCAGACGCCCCCGCAGCACCGGGCCTTCGTGCTCGGGCAGCTGGACGTCGTAGAACCCGTCCTTGTTGGCCTGCCACACATCCACGACGGCGTCCGGCAGGGGGTGGCCCTCCGTGTCGGTGACACGGATGTCGGCCCACAGCGGAGTGCCGGCGACACCCCGCGAGATGTCGGCGCCCTGCGGGGTCTCCGGGGGGCCGTCCGTGTAGAACGGTCCGAGTACCGCCGACGGTGTGGTCTCGGGGGTGCGCGAATTGGTGAGCAGGTCGACGATGCTGGAGACGCCGAGCGTGTCGGACAGCAGCACGAACTCCTGCCGGGTGCTCGTGCAGATCTGCCCGGTGCGGGTCAGGAAGTCGACGGCGTGCTGCCACTCCGATTCGGTGACGTCGTTGCTCGTCACGAAGTGGTGCAGGTGCCGTACGAGGTCGCCGAGCAGCTGTCCGACCCGCGGATCCGGTGCGTCTGCGAAGCTCGCCACCACCTGCTCGGTCAGGCGCTCCAGGTCCGCCGTCGCCCCGAGCGCCGGGGGAACCTGCACCGCGGGAGATGCCGGACGGCGGCCCCGCCAGGCATCCTGCAGCAGGCCCTCGATGCCCTGGTACGTCAGCTCCCGGGGGTTCGGGTACGGCGTGGCGACGGCCAGCCGCGCGGCCTCCGACAGATCCGCCTGCGCCATGCCCAGCGGGCCCAGCGAGGTGGGGCCTCCCACGGAGGCGATCAGGTCGAACACCCCGCTCGGGGCGTCCGCCACGCCCAGTGCATCGGCGATCCGGTTCATGACGTCCCGGGCTGCGGGGGCGTTGTAGGCCATGGCGTGCGGCAGGATCACCGTGTGTGTCTCGGCGTGCGGCAGGCCGAACGTACCGCCCAGGGTGTGGCACAGCTTGTGGTGGAGTCCCATGCCGACGGAGGCGAGGCAGGTACCGGCCAGCCACGCGGCATGGAGAAGGTCGGCGCGTGCTCCGGTGTCGGACGGCTGGGCGACGAGAACCGGCAGGGCGCGGGCGATCCTGCCGACAGCGTCGAGGGCCATACCGTCGATCACCGGGTTCGCCTGCGGCGAGTACAAGGCCTCCACGGCGTGGGCCAAGGCGTTGACTCCGCTGGTGACCGACATGCCCACCGGCAGGTCACGGGTGAACTCGACGTCGTAGACGACGGTTTCGGGCAGAATCGTCGGCGAGGACTGCGTGATCTTGCGTCCGCCCTGCGTCTCGCCCAGCACCGGAGTGACCTCGGAGCCCGAGTATGTGGTCGGAAGGATCACCTGCGGGAGATCGGTGCGCAGCGCCAGTGCTTTGGCCAGCCCTGTCGTGGAGCCGCCGCCGACAGCCACCAGACAGTCGGCGGCGTGTTCCCGGAGTACGTCGAGCGCTCGCTCGGTCACCTCCACCGGGGTGTGCATCGCGGCACCGTCGAACTCCGCCACGATGAGGTCCCCGAGGACGTCACGTACTCGGGCGGCGGCCTCGGCCACCGCCGGGCCGGCCAGGAGCAGGACGCGGGAACAGCCGAGCCGCTCGACTTCGTCGCGGACCTGACCGACCGTTCCGGTGCCGAAGATGACCCGCGAGGGGTGGGAGGTGTGGACGAAGTTCCTCATCGCTTTCCGCCTTCGCGTGTGCCGTGGGTCCTTGGATGTCTGCCACCGAGTGTCGGGGCCGTGGACATCCGGTTTCCTGCACGTTTCGCGCGTATCTTCTGCCGGATCGGCGCGGCGCCATGGCCGTGAGGGGCCGCGGACGGGCTTGAGCCGCACCGGAAGGCGGTGCGCGGGCGCATGCGGTGGGGTGGGCAGGGGTGAATGCGGCGGCACGGGACGCGGAATCGAAGGTCAGCAAGCCCGACGGAAGGCAGCAGGGGTCGTGCCCAGCTTGGCGCGCATCACGCGTGTCAGGTGCTCCTGATGGGAGAAGCCGCAGTGGGCGGCCAGGTCGGCGATGGGCAGCGTCGTGGTGCGCAGCAGCCGACGTGCGTGGTCCAGCCGCAGTTGGAGCAGGAACTGGTGGGGCGACTTACCCGTGCTGGCTCTGAACTGCCTGCTGAACTGGCTCGCGCTCAGACCGGTGGCCGAGGCCAGCTCGGCGACGGGCAGCGGCTCGGAGATCCGTGTCTCCATCAACTCACGTGCCGACATGAGCTGTCGGCTCGTCAGTCCTGACGACGCGCTCTCGCGGTCCACGGGTCGGCCGGCCGCGTGTGCCCGGGCGAGCCGAGCTGCGAGTGTGCCCACGAGGTGATCCACATAGGTACGGGCGGATGGCTCCCGGAGCCGCACGACGCCGTCCAGTGCCAGGACGAGTTGCTCGATCAGCGGATCGGAGCTGCCCAGCTCCTCGGCGAGTTCCACCGTCGCGCCCTCACCGTGCGCTTCCTGCAGGACCGAGTCGCTGAGATACAGGTGGACGGTGTCGAGTCCTCCTTGGAGCTCCACGTCCAGCGCGCGGCCCGCGGGGTGGAGGAAGATGCCCCCGGCCGGAATCAGCTGGGCCCGCATCGACCGGCTGATGCGACGCCGGACGGTCACCGGGCCGCCCAGGTGCAGGATCAAAAGGTGGGTGGGCGCAGCCTCGAATGTCGCGTGATACGGCTGTTCCCGCTGGGTGGAGACGTAGACGTGCTCCCAGCCCAGTCCTGAGCTGGTGCGCTCGGGGCTCACCCCTGGTCGGCGCAGGATGCCGGTGGTGTCGAGGAGTCCCAGCTCAGGCATGGTTTCGCCGGAGGTCGAAAGTCCCATGCGATTCTCCCGTGCGGTCCGCGCCGTATCACTTTTATTGAATGTTGGATCATTGTGATGTATTCCCCGCCGGGCCGCCAGCCCCTGCCCAGTGACCCGGTCGGCCCTCGGCGAGTGTCCGCCGAGTCGCGCAGGTCACCCGTCGGCGGTGGCCCGCCCGACCCGAGACCCGGCATCAGCGCCCCTGATCACCTCTCGCGTGTTGAGCCGCGTGTGCAGGCCGGCAACGGCAACAGGTGAGGGGCGGAGTGCGCCCCGCCCCTCACCTGGTCGACCTCCGGCCGGACCAGGTCGGCGCCACGCGGATCCGTGCGCTGTCCTGGAGTGCCCCGACCGTCGCTCAGCAGCTCACAGGCTTCGTCCAGGAGCACTCGAGGTCGGTACGCCCGGACTGCTCATCCCTGGCAGTGGGCGCATCGGTCGACGGCCGGTCGGACCGGGCCGCACCCTGCGGCTGCTGTGCGCCCTTCACGCTGTAGCCGGCGAGCGCCGCTCCGACCGCATCCTCGATGTCCTTGACCGAGCTCGCGACGTAGTTGTTGCTGACGAAGCTGAAGACGAGCTTCCGGCCGTCGGCGTCCGTGACATAGCCGGAGAGCCCCGACACGCCGGTCAGCGAACCGGTCTTGCCGTGCAGATTGCCCGCAGCCGAGGTCCCGCACATGCGGGAGCGCAGCGTTCCACCGGTCATCCGGTCGGACACGCAGGCGATCGGCAGGGCGTCGTACCACTCCTCGAACCACGGTTGATGGCGTGCGGCGACCAGCAGTTCGGCGAACTGCTCGGTGGACACCACGTCCATCCTCGACAGGCCGGAGCCGTCCATCTGACGCAGGTCGGAGGGGTCCAGTCCGAGGGTACGCAGGTGGTCGGCGATCGCCGACAGCCCGGCCGACCAGGTGCCGCTGCCCTTCACCTCGTATCCGATGGTCTTGACCAGCACCTCGGCATGGTTGTTGTTGGACAGCTTCAGAAACGGCGTCAGCAGGTCCTTCAGCGGCATCGACGGATGGGAGGCCAGAGTGGAGGCACCTTGCGGAACGGCCTTGCCCAGCACCGTCCCTCGGGTCACCTTCACTCCGTGTGCGGCCAGCGCGTCCGCGAAGACGGCGGCCGCGTATCCGGTGGGCTCCCAGACACTGGTCCATGACGTGGCGGGTGTGCTCTCGACGGGGATCTTGCCGCTGACCACGATGGTGTTGCTGCCGTGCGTGCGATCGACGGTGATCGCACGATTTCCACCGGCGGCGACCGTGGTGGCACGGTTGTCGATGTGGACGTAGTCGTTCGACGGGGTGACCTTCACCCTGGGCGCATCGCCGGGCGCGGAGCCCGGGGTCACCGAGAGGAGCACGGCGCCCGCGTCGTAGTCGGTGTCCGGGGCCACCGTCAGCGGAGAGATCTGCGACGAGTAGTAGGCGGACTCGTCGTCGGACGCCCAGGACGCGCCGAGCCGGCTGCTGTCGAACCGGGTGTCGTCGGCGACCAGTCGGCCGGTGATCCGGCGGATTCCCGATGCGGCGACCGTGGCGGCCAGTCGGTCGTAGTCCTCGGCCAGCATCGTGGGGTCGCCGGTGCCGCGAAGATAAAGATCACCCTGGACCACGGACCCGTGGCGGGAACCGTCCGCGAGTACATCGGTGCTGTAGCGGTAGTCGGGACCGAGCAGCGCCATGGCCGCGGTCGACGTCAGAAGCTTGGTACTGGATGCGGGTACCAGACGGCCGCCGCCGTTGCGTTGATAGAGCGTCTGCCCGGTTTCGGCGTCGCTGACGACGACTCCGACCTGGGCGCCGTCCAGCCGGGTGTCGCTGAGAATGTGGTCGAGGGTCTGCGACAGGCCGGGCGCCGGGGAGTCCGCCCCGGCCGGGACTCCTGAGGTGGCGGTGAGAGCCAGGCTCGCGGCGACGGCCCAGAGCAAGGCCCGATGGCGGAATCTTCGATGAATCGTTGGCATGCGCATGGAAAGAGATCATCAGGCATCTGGATCCTCGGCGGAAGGGGTACGTCGTTCGGATCTGGGGGCAACCGGGCCGGGGGCCAAGGGTTGGCGGTGGGGTCGGAGTCGTACACCTGTCCGCAACCGGTACGGCTTTCTGTTTGCATCGAACATGGTGGATCTGGAGGGCATCTGATCAGAGTTCAGGTGGCATCGGCTGATTCAATCGATTCGGAATGGAACGTGTCCCGACTCCGTCACGAGGCGCACGATGCGCAACGTAATTATTGCCGGGCCGATTCGATTGCGAGGGCCGCGCAAGGTGGTGACACATCAGATGTCGATGGGTGCACGCGAGCTCATACCGACGTGCGGGGGACGACTCGACATGACGTTTCGTGCGATGAATCGGTCGAGTTGGGCAGGATTGTGGGTGGCAGGAATGGAGCGATGGAATGTTCGCCCTCGACTCCGTTGCCCCTTCTCCTCTTCCAGCGATCGCAGTATCAACGTGAGGCGACGAGCGGGGCGTTGCCCCATTTCTCCGGAGGAGGCGTGCGCACCACTGGTTCCGACGCTCAGGACGAGGCCGGATTCGCATGAGCAGCCGAGGATTTGACTGTCGTCAACGGCTGTTCCGCAAGGATGAGCAATGGGCTCGCCGCGTTGCTTCGGCCTGCCGTGTGACCGATTCCTGAATCCTCCCCGAACCGGACGGGTCCGAGGGGTACTCGTTTGAAGAGGGCGAAGAGAGGGCGCGTGCGGAGCGCGCCCGCATCGCCGAGAGGCTGGAGAAGGTCGATCCGGCAGCCTTCGGAGGCTACGTCGGGTTCATCCGGCCCGACCGTCTCGGCCGCCGGCTGAGCGATGGCGATCATGCCGCGTACCGTCCGGACGGCCGGTACGCGGCAAGGCGGTGGCCGGGCGACGATCGCGCGGCGAGAGCGGCACGGTGATCAGCGCCGCGGGCTCTCCATCGCCACGACTTCCCTCGTGCTGCCGGACGGTCCCGGGAGGTCGGCGGGGCATCTCTGCGCACTGTGGCGGCCGCGCCGACGGCGTACGGCACCTCCTGCGCCCGCCGGGACCGCCGTTCTGTGCCCGTCGGGACCGCCGTTCTGCCTGCGCCTGCGCGCCCGGGCCGGTGGGCGACCACTGGTGCGCCGCGGCTGGCGGAGCACGTCACGCGCGCTGCGGCATCCGCTCTCACCTCACGCGGAGGACGGCTTTCCCGACGAGTCGAAGGCCCCTCACCCGCCCACCGATGTCTTAAATGTCGGAATTTTGGCAATCGAGGGGAATGGCGGCCTTTGCTGATAAATGCATGACTCGCACGACTCGAGCTCTGCCTGCCGGGCAAATCGCCCTTTTCGGGCCTAGTGGCGAGAGTCACTTTCCGGGCCCGCGGATGCGACGGCGTACCGCTCGGTTCCCTGCCACGCCAAGAAATTTGGCTTCGCGGGCGGGTGTGGAGTGCGGATAATTCCCCGACTCGATCTTGTAAATGAATTGTGATCGAAAAGTGGGGGCTTGTTCAGGTCGGAGTTTCTCGCTTACGGTCACCGTCAATCCGGATGGAACGCCTAATCCTGCCGCCATCCGGTAATCCGACCACTCACGTACGGCAGGAGCGGGGGACCCAGGTAAGCAGCCGATCCGGTTTCTGGAACGGCTAGGGGTGAAGTCGTATTCCCATACGGCCAGGCAACTCCAGCCTGAACCCGACAGCTCACCTCGTAGGCGACGGAGAGGAATGCGCCATGCCCGCAACGGGTAACCACCGTCGTCGTAAGTCCGGTTCGCTGACTCGCGGTTTCATCACCGTGACCGCGGGCGGAGCCGCTCTCGCACTTCCTGTGATCGGTGCGACCACTGCTTCGGCAGCGCCGGTGCAGTCCGTCGCCACCGTCGCAAAGACCGTGGCGCCCGCTGCGGCCCCTGCCAAGGGAATTGCCGCCGCGAAGGCCACGCCCTCCGTCTATTCCGTGATAGCCGGTGACACGCTTTACAAGATCGCCGTCGGGCACGCGGTGAGTGGCGGCTGGCAGCAGCTGTACCAGGACAATCGCGAGGTCATCGGAGCCGACCCCGCCGTGATCCACCCGGGCATGAAGCTGACCATCGGCGCCAAGGCCGCGGCGCCTGCCGAGACCAAGCCGGCCGCGAGCCCTTCCACTCCTGCCCCCGCCGGGACCGTGACGTACACGAACGACCTCGACGGCTGGATCAAGGAGTCGCTGGCCGTCATGGCGCAGCACGGCATCCCCGGCAGCTACGACGGTATCCACCGCAACATCATCCGCGAGTCCTCGGGCAACCCCAAGGCCATCAACAACTGGGACTCGAACGCCGCCAAGGGCACGCCGTCCAAGGGGCTCCTGCAGGTCATCGACCCCACGTTCAAGGCCTACCACGTGTCCGGTACGTCGATGGACATCTACGACCCGGTCGCCAACATCACGGCTGCGTGCAACTACGCCGCGGCCAAGTACGGTTCGATCGACAACGTGTTCGGGGCGTACTGACACCCGGTCGTGTTGATGCCGGTCGAGGTGTGACGGGTGGCGAGGGTCCGACAGGGCCTCGCCACCCGTTCCCGTTCTCTGCCCGATCGGGGGCATGGCCCGGTTACGACCGAAACTCCGGTGTCGTCGTGGTGATCCCGGGAGGCGCCTCCGGGGCGGGACCCGGTCTGCTTGCGCAAGGCGGTCCGTGGTGTCGAAGATCGTCTGCAGGTCGTCCCGCGATGCTTCGTCGGCGGGGCGATCGCGAACTGGTGGCCGGGGCGGGCCGACTGTGCGCTGATGCATGGCGTGCCCCGGTCGGGCGCAAGTTACCCAAGGGTATGTAGTGACTTGCCACGCAAACGGCAGTAGAACCAGTTTCACTCTGTCGAGAGTGAGGCGTGTCACATGAGTGACTCTACCATGCATGATGAAGGCCCCAAGGGCGTTTCCCGTCGAAGATTCATCACAGGAACTGGTTCTATTTTAGGCGCCGTGGCCCTCGCGGGTCACAGCACCCCGGCTCAGGCCGGGGCCGGCTCCGCAGCCGCTCCGATCGACTCCGGGGCCCATGTCCCGGCCCTCGTGATCGGCACCGGGTACGGCGGATCCGTCGCCGCTCTGCGTCTCGCCCAGTCGGGCGTCGACGTGCACATGATCGAAATGGGCATGGCCTGGGACACCGCCGGCCCGGACGGCAAGATCTTCGCCAACACGACCTCCCCGGACAGCCGGTCGTACTGGCTGCGCACCAGGACCAAGCAGCCGCTCAGCAACTTCCTCGGCTTCCCCATCGACAAGGACGTCACCCGCAGTACGGGGATCCTCGACGCCGAGGAGTTCAGCGGGATCACGGTGTACCAGGGCCGCGGCGTCGGTGGCGGCTCGCTGGTCAACGGTGGCATGGCCGTCACCCCCAAGCGGGAGAACTTCGGAGCCGTACTCCCGTCGGTGGACGCCGACGAGATGTACGGGATCTACTATCCGCGCGCCAATGCCGGCCTCGGCGTCGGCACCATCGATCCCGCCTGGTTCGAGACCGCTGCCTGCTACCAGTACGCCCGGGTCGGGCGTAAGCACGCCCAGCGTGCCGGCTTCCCGTTCGTCTTCGTGCCCACGGTGTACGACTGGGACTACATGAAGCAGGAAGAGGCCGGAACCGTACCCAGGTCGGCGCTGGCCGGCGAGATCCTGTACGGCAACAACTACGGCAAGAAGTCGCTGCAGAAGACGTACATCGACCGGATCAGGGCCACCGGCAGGGTCGTCATCTCGCCGTTGCACAAGGTCACTTCGGTCGCACCGGCGACAGGTGGCGGCTACACGGTGGTCATCGACCAGCTCGACACCCGCGGTGCCACCACGGCCACCAAGACGGTGACTGCGGACCGGGTGTTCTTCGCGGCCGGCAGCGTGGGCACCAGCAAGCTGCTGGTCAAGCTGAAGGCCACCGGCGCGCTCCCTGGACTGAACAACGAGATCGGCAAAGGGTGGGGTGACAACGGCAACGTCATGTGCGGCCGGGCCAACCACCTGTGGGACCCGACCGGAAGCCTCCAGGCTTCCATCCCCACAGGGGGTATCGACAACTGGGCCGCCGGTGGCGCGTTCGCCGAGGTCGCCCCGCTGCCCACCGGGATCGAGACGTTCGCCTCCTTCTACCTGTCCATCACCAAGAACCCGAACCGGGCCGAGTTCGCCTGGAACGCGGCGACCGGCAAGGTCGACCTGAACTGGCAGACCGCCTGGAAGCAACCGTCCATCGACGCCGCCAGGACGATCTTCGACAGGATCAACCAGAAGGAGGGGACGATCTACCGGACCGATCTCTTCGGTACCTACAAGATCTGGGGCGACCACCTCACGTACCACCCGCTCGGGGGCGCGGTGCTGAACCGGGCCACCGACAACTACGGCCGCCTGCACGGCTACTCCGGCCTGTACGCCATCGACGGCTCGCTGATCCCCGGCAACACCAGCGTCAATCCGTTCGTCACCATCACCGCGCTCGCCGAACGGAACATCGAGAAGATCATCGCCACCGACCTGTGACGATCAACGGCCGGGCAGCGCGCACACGGTGTCGAGGCCCAGCACATGGTTGAGCCGACCGAACGCCAGCCATGATCCGATGCTCATGCTCAGCTCCACGACCTCGAGCTGGCTGTAGTGCGCGCTCATCCGGGACCAGAATGCCTCGTCGAGGTTGTGGTGATCGAGGGCGTACCGCTCGGCGTATTCGGCGGCCAACCGGGTCCGGTCGTCGAAGACGTCGGTGGTCCGCCACTGGGTCACCGCGTCGGCGAAATCCTCCTCGACCTTCACACCGTCCCGTTCGGTCCGCCAGTCGAGACAGAAGGTGCACCCGTTGATCTGGGCGATCCGCAACCGCGCGGCTTCGAACTCGCGCAGTCCCAGGGTCGTATGGGCGTACACCGCCAGCGAGAAGTTCGATGCGGCGATCCCGATCCCGGGCACCATCTCGCCCCACACGTACTCGATCGCGTCCTTGCCCTCGGGGATGTCGATGTTCACAGTTGTCTCCTTCCGAGCCTGCCGACTGCGGGGCGCAGCGGGACGTCCAGCGCGTCGTAGAGTCCTGGTTCCGCGTTCACGAGCCAGTCGATGGCGCTCACGAGCCGGCCGACCGCGGTGGCGTTCCCGCCCGCGGATCTGTTCTCGCCCTCGTCGGTGGCCTCGACCGTGACCTCGATGCGTGGGCGGCCCTCGATGATCACTCGATGCGCGCCGTCGCCGTCGGGCGGTGTCGGCCAGTCCGGTGCGCACGAGGGGTGAATGCGCGTGATGTGCTCGATGACGATGCGGGGTTCGCCGCCGACGATGCCCTGCACTTCGAACCGCACCGCGCCCTGGGTGCCGGCCTCGAACGTGCCCATGGTCCTGGTGCTCACCGTGGCATCGAGCGGGCGCCGGTCCAACGTCTCCCGGATGTCGTCGAGTTCGGCTCCCAGAGCCCTGGCCATCAGCCGTATCTGCCCGCCCCACACCATGGTCGGGACGGTCGGTGCGAGCATCAGCGGCTCGTAATCCATCGGCTGGCCCATGCCGACCAGGTACCGGACCGATTCCTCCTGCTCGTAGGTGGAGTAGTCGAAGATCTCCTGACAGCGGATCACGTCCACGGAGGTGCCGAGTCCACTGATCAGCAAGGGGAGTACGTCATTGCCCCAGCCGGGGTCGACACCGGAGACGAACAGTGAGCCGCCACCGTCCGCGATGGCGGCCAGCACCGGATCCCGCAGCTCCGGCGGGGCGCTCAGCTGGTCGTACAGGGCGTACAGCGCGGGGGTGACGACAACGGCCCCCGCCCGGATCGCCCTGTTGATGTCGGCGAGGGCGTCGTCGGGGCGGATGTCGCCGGACGCGGCGTACACCACGGCCCGGGGGCCGGTGGCCAGCACGGCACCGATGTCGTCGTCAGCCACGACCCCCAGCGGACGACCGAGCCCACCGAGCTCGCCCGCGTCACGTCCCACCTTGTCCGGGTTGTGGACGAGCACGGCCGTGAGCTCGAGCGCCGGATGTGCCTCGACAGCGCGGATCGCGGCGCGGCCGACATTGCCCGTGCCCCAGACCACCGTGGAAATCATGCGCGGAGGGTAGCGAGAGGGCCTGTCACATCCTAGTGCCGTGACGCGACGAGTTTGCCGGGCGGGGACAAGGGAGTCGGCCGCACCGGGACGCGGCTCGGGCCGCGCCCGCTACATCGTCAGGGCGCGGGGGTGCACCGCGGCACCGGGTGTTCCGCGTACCGGGGTCGCGTGGTCGGTCCCGGTCATGCCGCCTCGGCCTGCAGACGACTGGGAGCGGCGTGCGGCGAGCGCAGTATGCGGGCCGAGCACACGGCCACGACGCAGAACCCGAGAGGCAGCAGGAACGTCAGGTTGAGCGGCATGAAGTGCGTCAGCGGTCCGATGACGGCCGGGCCGGCGAGCATGCCGAGATAGCCCAGGCCGGCGACGCGCGAGACGTTCGTTCCGGCGGCGCTCGGATCGGCGTGGCCGGCGGCGCTGAAGAGCTGGGGGATGCAGCCGGACAGCCCGGCCCCGAACACGGCCCAGCCGGCCAGGGCCAGTGGGATCCACGTGGAGAAGGTGGCCGTCGTCAGTCCGACCGCGGCCAGGGCCGCCCCGTAGCGGAGGATGGCCACCGGCCCGAAGCGCATGGCCACTCGGTCTGCCAGCAGTCGGCCGATCGTCATGGCGGTCGAGAACGCACCGTAGGCGAGAGCGGCGACGGCTGCGGAGGCGTTCAGGACATCCCGCAGATGCAGAGTGCTCCAGTCGTTGGCGACGCCTTCGCAGAGCATGAGCATCAGCGCGAGCGCGCCCAGCGCCCAGATGCGGCGGGACGGCCGGTGCGCCGGCTTCGTCACGCCGGCGGGAGCCTCCGCGGCAGGCGCGGGGGTGTGCTCGGCGGGCAGGAGCCCGCGGGCGGTGAGCGCGGCGACGGCGATACCGAGCGCGGCAACCGAGCCGAGGGTCACCGCCGGGCTCCAGCCCCAGCTGAGCGTGCGTGCGCCGAGCAGCGCGGCAAGGACGCCGCCGATGGAGAACGTGGCATGGAAGGCGGACATGACGGGGCGGCCGTAGCCCCGTTCGACCTGGATGGCGTGGGCGTTCATGCTGACGTCCAGACAGCCGTTGCCGAGTCCGAGCAGCGCAAGTGCCGCTCCCAGCGTCCACGCGTCCACGGCCAGGCCCGGCAGGATCACGGCTGCGCTGCACAGCGCCGCGCTCAGCGGTACGACGGTGCGGGCACCCCACCGATCGGTGAGCGGGCCGGTGATCCGCATCCCCACGAAGGCTCCCGCGCCGAGGAGCAGCAGCAGCCAGCCGAGCACGGCGTGACTGATGCCCACGTGGCGCTCGACGGCAGGGATGTGGACGACCCACATCCCCAGGACGAAGCCGTTCAGGGCGAAGTAGGCGGTAGTGACCAGTCGGCCGGTCCGCAGCGATCTCTCCATGTCGACGAACATAACGAACATCTATGATGTTTGAAAGATTGTATTTCGAACATCAATGGTGTTCTATTGTTGATGTGGCGAGTACGGATCGACTGAGACGGATCACCGAGGCGGTACGCGACGCGGGCAGCGCCGGCGTGGCGGAGCTGGCTGCACTGACGGGTGCGTCGGAGATGACCATCCGCCGTGACCTGGAGACCCTGGCCGAGCAGGGCGTCCTGGAGCGGTACCGCGGAGGAGCGAGGAGTCTGCTGCTGCGCGGCGACGAACCGCCCTTCGGGCTGCGGGCGACGGAGGGACTGGAGGCCAAGCGGCGCATCGCCTCCGAGGTCGCCGGGCTGATCGCCGACGGGGAGTCCGTGGTCCTCGACAGCGGCACCACCTGCCTGGAGGTGGCCCGGGCGCTGGAGCACCGGCGCCTGACGGTCATGCCGCTCTCCCTGCACGCGGTGAACGCACTGACCGGAGCGCCGGAGCTCACACTGCTGGTGCCGGGCGGCCGCCCCCGGCAGGGCGAGCTCGCGCTCACCGGCCCGCTCGCCGAGGCATCGCTGGCCGCCCTGCGTTTCGACACCGCGGTGATCGGTTGCTGCGGACTGAACGCGGCGAACGGCCTGACCGCGTACGACTTGGACGACGCCGCCACCAAGCGGGCCGCGATCGCATCGGCCCGCCGGGTCATCGCGGTCACGGACGGCGCGAAGTTCTCCCGTACCGCCCTTGCCTTTGTCGCGCCCGCCACCGCACTGCACGCCGTGGTCACCGACGAGTCCGCGCCGGAGGAAGAAGTCGACGCACTGGCCGCGGCGGGCGTGCACGTGCGGCAGGTGTGACCTGGCCACGAGCCGTACGGCACCCGCCCCCTCGCTCGGGGGACCCCGTGCGAGGCCGCACGTCCCGCAATGAACTGCCATGGCGTCCTGTGGGGGAGGCGGCGGCGCTGCGTCAGTCCTTGCCGTCCTCCGCCACCGCGGATTCCGCTGCGGCGGCGGCCGATTCCGCGGCATCCACGAGCTTCTTCATGCGGGTGACCTCTGCGGGGCCGGTGGTCACGGGACGGTCCACGCTTTCGCTGCCCTTCCTTGCGCTGCCCTGACCGCAACCGGTGGCGGCGGTGAGAATCAGGAGGGCGGCCGCGACAGCGGCGGCGCTGCGGGCCATCACTTCTCGCTCCCCTTCTTGTCGGCCTTGCACCAGGTCTTGACCGTCGCCAGGTCCTTCTGGCGCTTCTCGAGGGTGGGAACGAGGGAGCGGCGGAAGGTGAGTTTGTCGTTGAGGTAGGTCTCGATCTCGGTGTGACCGGCCGTCTTCGCGTTCTCCACCCGCTTCGCCAGCCGTGCGATGGAGCCGCGCCGCGTCGCGTCCGCGCCGAGGCGGTTCAGGGAGCGCTCAAGACGCTTTTCGATCTTCGGTACCCGCTTGCACAGCACGTGCGCTCCGTCTCCGGTCGGCGTGGCGTTCGGCGTCGGTGTTCCGCCCCCGGCCGAGGCCGTGCCTGCGGCGGCGAGCAGTGCGCCGACGGCGGTGAGAGCCAGGACAGCGGTCTTGGTGGTCCTCATGACGGTGTCTCCTCCGGAAGGGGCGCAGGTCCCATGTGCCCGCGCATGCGGAGAAGTTAGGAGCCGTCCTTGTGGAAACCTTGTGGGCGCCCGGCGGTTGTGATCAGCCAGTCCCGCTCGGTCGGCAAGGGGATGTCGGTCCGCCTGCTGTCTCGCACGGGGAGCCGGACCTCGATCCGCGTGCCCCGGCCGCCGGGGCAGTCCTGGATCCGGACGCGGCCTGTGTGCAGGGCGGTCTGTTGCGCGACCAGGGTCAGGCCGAGTCCGGAGCCTGGGCTGTCAGCACCGCGCTCGAAGCGATGGAACACGGCGTCACGCTGCGAAGGAAGGATGCCGGGGCCACGGTCGTCGATCGTCAGCACTGCTGTCGATCCCGTGGGGTGTCCGCCTGCTCGAAGGCCCAGTTCCACTCGTGCGCGTCCGTCCCCGCTCCGGCCGTGAACCAGGGCATTGGCCAGGAGGTTGTCGATGATGGTCCGCACCCCGGGCTCCCATGCGTGCACGCTCAGACGCGGCATGACCGGCACGGTGATCTCCGCCGTGGGATACCTGCGCCTGGCGTCGGCCACGGAGGCGTCGATCACTTCGGTGAGGTCCACCGGGCCGAAGGCATCGGCCTCGACCAGGTCGCCCCGTCCGAGCTCCCTGAGCATCACCAGCAGACCCAGCAGCCGCGCGTGCTCGGCCTGGAGATCTCCCAGGACCTCGTCCCGGTCCGCCGATGCGAGGTCGGGATGGTGCGCGAGGATCTCCAGGTTCGTCTGCATGCTCATCAGCGGGGTGCGCAGTTCATGGGCCGCGGCGGCGGCGAACGACCGGGCGGTCGTCAGGGCTTCCGTGGTCCGCGCGGCCTGTTCGTCGTAGCGCGCCAGCACGGTCTGCAGAGTCCGGGCCAGGTCGTCCACCTCGATGACCCCGGTCCGTGTGTGGTCGAGCCTCGCCGCGTCCACCCTCGGATCGAGGCCGCTGGTGCGCTGTTGCAGTCGGCGCAGCGGGCGGCCGGCCCGTGAGGCGACAGCCAACGCCATCAGACCGGACGTCACGGCTGCCAGCAGCGCCACGGTCACCACGCGTCGGCGTACGAGAGCCAGTTGGTCCTTGCTCGCGGTGTCGGGGGAGAACAGCCACAGTGTGCCCCGGACGCCGGGGCGCGAGCCCTGCACACGGACCGACAGCACCCGCCAGCTCCTGGCCCCGTCCTCGACGGTGACCGGCGTCCGTGCACGGGTCGGCAGGGGCACGGAGGCGTCGGGCTGCGGGCCGCCCGAAACGGTGCCGTGCGGTCCTGTCAGCCGGATGCCGACATCCAGACCGGAGGCGTACAACTGCCGCTCACGGGCCTGCTCGACCGCTGCGGGACGGTCGGCAGCGGTGACCCGCAACAGTTGGCGGGCGTTCACGGCGGCTGCGTCGGCGCGCTCTCGTAGATGAGCGTCCTGCTCGGCGTGCAGGTCATGGGCGACCAGCAGGAGCAACAGCCATCCCGCCGCCAGCACCAGCACCGGCACGGTGGCACCGACGGCGAGCGCAATGCGCGTGGCCAGCTTCACGCGTTCCCACCCCCGCTGTCCGGGCGCAGGACGAAACCGACTCCCCGCACGGTATGGATGATCCGCGCCCGGCCGCCGTTCTCGAGCTTGCGCCGCAGATAGCTGACGAAGGTGTCGACGGCATCTGTACGCACCTCGACGTCGTAGCCCCAGACACGCTCCAGCAACTGGTCCCGGGTGAGTACGATCCCCGCATTGCGCGCGAGGACCTCCAGCAGCTCGAACTCGCGCCGGGTCAGTGCCAGCAGCTCACTGTCCAACCATGCCTCACGGGAGGCCGGTTCCAGCACCAGACGGCCGACGCGGACCGTGTCCGTGTTCCTGGGCGGCCGCCGGCGTAGCAGAGCATCCAGCCGCAGTACCAACTCCTGCAGCGAGAAGGGCTTGATCAGGTAGTCGTCGCCACCCGCCTGCAGCCCGGCGATGCGGTCCGCCGTCTCGTCCAGCGCCGACAGCATCAGCACGGGCAGGTCGTTGCCGTCCTCGCGCAGGGCCCGGCACACCTGGATTCCGTCGAGATCGGGCATGGAAATGTCGAGGACGACCACATCGGTCCGTTCCCGGCGCACATGGGCCAGAGCGGGCCGCCCTCCTCCGGCAAGGACTACCGCGAATCCGGCCAGCCGCAGTCCCCTCTCCAACGAACGCCGGATCGCCGGGTCGTCGTCCACCACCAGCACCTGTCCGCGACCGACGCCATTCATCCGGCCCTCCCTCTTGCGGTCCCTGCACCGGAGCGGTGCACACCTCGCCGTGACTACCGGGACAATGCCAGAGATGTGTCCCGCCCATCCCTGGATGCCTGATCGAGGATGCGCGAGGGAGCGGTTGTCCGTGCGGCCACTGCATGACTGCGGCGAGCGGGCGGCCTGCTCGGAAGGGCAGTGGGAGTGGGCTGTCCTGAGTCAGGACGGACTGCCCGGCCTCGCCGCCGCTGCCAGTGCCGGCTGGAGGCGGCGCGCGGCGTTGAGGTGGTCGGCCGTCCAGATGATGCGTACGGCCGTGGCCGCGGCCGGCCCGTTCTCGTCACGCAGGTCGTGGCGGAGGGAGTGGACCAGGCGAGCCTCGGCGGCAGGACTGCGCGGCAGCGGATCCGGGAGCGAGGTGTTGCGGCCGAGGCCGGCCGCCAGGTCGCGGTACCAGCCGGACACCCGACCCGCGATGTCCAGCAGTACGAGGCGGGCTTCGGTCCGGTCCGCTTCGGTGCGCTGTTCGCTGCCGCGTTGCCACAGCCCGAGCACGGCGTCGGCGGCGAGGCGCAGTCCGACGACGCCGGTGACCAGAGCGGTCATGTCCGCCAGCGGCACATGTTTCGGACCGCGTTCGGCGAGGTAGCTGCGGAAGGCGTCGTCGAGTCTTCGGGCGGAAGCCGCCGCCTGGCGTCTCTCCTGCAGCGGGGCGTCGGCCGGTGCAGGCCCGGAATTGCAGCGGCTGACCGCGTAGTCCACCGCCCCGGCCAGATACCGGGCGCTGTCCGTGTACGCCTCGGCGAGGGCCTGGTTGACGGCTGCGGCAGCGCCGCGCGGCCAGAAGAACAGACCCACCAGGACGCTTACCGCACAGCCGATGCCGATTTCCTGGATCCGCAGCAGCGCGATGTGCCAGTCCGGGTTCTGGTCGATGTTGAACATGATCACCAGGGTGATGGTGAAAGCCGCCTGGCCGGCCGCGAAGGAAATGGCTGAGGGGGCGATGCCGGCGATCAGTACGGCGAGCGGCAGCAGCAACCAGAGCAGGGTGCCGTGGTGGCCGATGAGATGCAGCAGTCCGGCCCCGATGAGCGAACCCGCGATCGTGCCGCCCAACGCGCGGACCGCGTTCTGCCCGGTGTTGAGCGCGTTCGAACGCAGCACGGAGAGGGTCCCCACAAGTACCCAGAACGAATGCTGAACGCTCGTCAGGTTGGCGAGGGCGACCGCGATGCCCAGGCCGACCGCTCCCCGGAGGCTGTTGTGCAGCCAGACCGAGTTCGGTCGGAGATGCGCGGCTGCCCGCTCGCGGGCCGAGGCCAGTGGTCGAGCCAGGGCGCCGGGCTCGCGGCCGAGCAGCCGATCCGGCCAGCTGCGTCGTTCGGCCGCCGCTGCCAGGTCCACGTTTCTTGCGATCTGGATGGTTGCGAAACCCAGTTCCTGGGCCCGGAATGACAGGTCCAGGGTTGCGATGAAGGCGCGGGGCTCCCACTTCGCGCCGGACCCGGGCAGGTTCATGGGCAGTCGGGTGGTCGCGCTGCGTTCCATGGCGGTCATGGCCTCGCGCAGGTCGCCGGAGGCGGTTCGGAGCGCGTCGGGTGCGCCGTACGGTACGTCGAGCAGGTCGGCCGCCTGGTCGAGCACCGCGGCGGCGCCCTGTCGAACGGCGTGTGCCTCGGGATCGCAGGTCGGGCGACCGCTGTGCGGGGGACTGCTCTCGGCCACGATGGTGCTCAGCCAGGTGAGTTCGTCGACCAGGCGGACCAGGGCGCGGGAGCTGGTGGACAGCCCGGTGGGCCGATAGGGGGTGGCGTCGAAGGCGGTACGGAGATCGGCTGCCGCTGCGACGGCCTGATCGGCGGTGTCCTTGCACCGCCGGACCCCCGCTTCGTCAGGCTCTCCGGCCGGCCGGTCGGCGTCGGCGCGTAGTTGTGCCGCGGCGGTCCGGCAGACCCGGGCGGCGTGCGGACCGAGCGGATCGGTGGCGGGCCGGGGCCACAGGAGGGAGATCGCGAGCATGGCGCCGACCGCCGCAAGGCCCGCTCCGGCGAGTCGCTCGGGCAGCTGGGACAGTGGTGCGGGTGTGGCCACCGGCAGGACGAAGGCCAACAGCAGAGCGGTCGTCGCCTCCGCGAGGACGGAGCTGACCACGCCGGAGAAGAGCACCAGGAAGCCGACCACGACGGTGGTGACGACCGCGAGCCAGGTCCTGTCGGCCACGAGCGTGCTGAGGCAGATGAGCACCACCCACGCCATCGTGAGACCCAGGTGAGCGCGCAGCCGCTGCACCATCGGGCCGGTGAACTCCACCAGCAGCAGCATCGAGAACGTGCCGAAGGCTGCGAAGGTCGCCATCGTCGGCGAGTGGAGCACCTGACTGCAGAAGGCGAACAGCGTCGGCATCACCAGTGCAGTGCGTGCGGCTCTGCGGGTGGCGGCCAACTCCGGATCGTGGGTACGCAACCATGCGAGGGGCTGCCCGCGCCGGATGTGGCCAGGTGCCTGCATTCGCTCGCACACCTCCTGTCGCGGGGTGCCCGCGTATCCCGTCGATCGAGAGTATCCGTCCGGCCGGTATGTCCGGCCCGGGGCTCGCGCAGCGTCGAGTGACGCTCCACCTGCGGGTCGTCGCCGTCGCTGCCGACGGCCCCCCGTCAGTTGTGTCGCAGTGCCCTTCCGGCCGCTGTCCGTCCCGGCGAGCTGTCGGTGGTCGGGCAGGCGGTCGGCGTCGCGCGTCTCCCGCGACGACGGCGGCCGCTCAGTCCCGAGTTGCCGGCTCACCGGGACCGCGACATGGGCGGGAACTGCGTTCGCGCAGCCGCTCGTGAACCGGGTGTCCTGAACTCGGGGTGTGCCCGGTGGACACTGTTCAAGGTTCACCGCAGGGCGGTGGACGAGACACTTGTTCGCATTCTGTCCGGTGGATATCTTGCCGGGATGAGGATCATTGGTTCAGGGTTCCTCGCCCGGAACTTGGCCGGTCAGCCGGGTGTGCATCCGGGCGTCACGATCTACGCCGCCGGGCCGTCGGGTGGCGACGTCAGTGACGCCGATGCCTTCGCGCGGGACGCGGAGCGGTTGTACGCCACCGTGGCGGAGTGCCGTGCCGACGGGGGCCGGTTGGTCTACCTGTCGACGTCGTCGGTCGGGCTCTACGGGCGGCCGGGGCCGCTCCTTCGCGAGTCCGGGCCGGTGTTCCCGTGCTCCGCGTACGGGCGGCACAAACTCGCCATGGAGGCGGTCGTCCGGGCGAGCGGCGTGGATCACCTGATCCTGCGGCTCGCCTACCCTGTGGGCCCGCACCAGCCACCGCACCAAGTCGTTCCTGCGCTCGTCGCCCAGGTCCGCACCGGCCGGGTGGGGATCCGGCGGGGCGCCCGTCGCGATCTGGTGGACGTCGCACACGTCGCCGCCATCGTCGATTCCCTGCTGACGACGGGAGCGGCGAGCGAGGTGGTGAACGTGGCCTCCGGGACGGCCGTTCCGGTCGAGCGGATAGTTGCGCACATCGCCGACCGGCTCGGTCTGCGGCCGGTCTCGACGGTCGTGGACGTACCGGAGGAGGCCGAGATCGGCATCGACCGGCTGCGCGCGCTGGTACCCGAGGTGGTCGGCTACGGCTTCGGCCCCGAGTACTACCGGGACGTGCTGGACCGCTACCTGCCCGTGGCCGAGGCGGTGGGCCGGTGACCGTCCGCGTGGGTGTCGTCATCGCCGCGATGAACTCCGTCGAGTACCTCGACCAGGCACTCGGGTCCCTCGCCACGCAGACCGTTCCGGTCGACGAGATCGTGGTGGTCGACGACTCTTCCGACGACAACACCGCCGCGCACGCCCGCCGTTGGACCTCGGTCCTGCCGCTGCGGGTGATCGGTACCGGTCGGCGGACGGGCATCTGGGGCGGTCGGCGGGCCGGGATCGCGGAGCTCACCACGGATCTGGTCATGCAGCTCGACGCCGACGACATGTTCGCCCCGCACCACGTCGAGGTGATGTGTGAGGCGTACACCCGTCGCCCGGGTCTGGTCAGCCCCCGCCCGCTCACCTGGACCGGACGGGGACCGTGGCAGCAGGCCGACTACCCGAAGGCACGGTTCCCGCTGCCCGGCGACCAGCTCGCCCAGCTCCTGTGTACCAACTACGTGCTCGTCGGCGCGATGTACCCGAGGAAGCTGTACGAGGAGATCGGAGGCTACCGGCGGACGCGGTACGGCGAGGACTGGGATCTGTGGCTGCGGCTGGTGGCGGCCGGCGCGATGGTGTCCAAGCCGGACGAGGCGACCTACGTCTACCGGGTGCGAGCGGCCAGCTACTCGTCACTGTTCGACAAGGATGTCGCGCAGACCGAGGTGCTGACCCGATTCCTCAGCGCATGCGACTCCCCGGTGTACCGCCGCGTCGCGAAGCTCGCGCTGCTGCAACGCATCGGCCCCGCGTTCACCGAAGGACTGGAGGCCCGGCCGGTCACGGCGGCCCAGGAGCTGATCCTCGCCGAGGCGGGACTGAGCCCGGAGCGAGTGCGGGCCGCGCACGCCGATCCAGAACTCGGGCTCGTCGTGCGGGTCGGCACGGGTGCCGGCACGGACGGCGGCGAGCACATCGCCGTGCTCGGCAGTGCGCCGGAGCGGCTCGTGCTCGCCGGTCCGGTCTGTGCCGGCGGCCGGGTCGAGGCCGACCTCATCGAGGACGAGACGCTGCGCCGGGACCGTTCGTCCCTGCGGGACATCCTCCGGTGATCGTCGAGGCCGGCCTCGCCTGCGTGCCGGCGCCGGGCCGTACCGACGAGGGCAGCGAGGACCATGGTGCGCTCGGGCCCTCGGCGATGGTCGTCGTGGACGGCGTCGGCCTGCCGGCCGGC